>Ga0208626_1000022_pt1 | contig 120814 bp, 103 predicted proteins | sample LakWasMet10_HOW4_2_FD_183860 | JGI IMG/M metagenome (GOLD analysis project Ga0208626, IMG submission 183860) | Freshwater sediment methanotrophic microbial communities from Lake Washington under simulated oxygen tension - Sediment Metagenome... | ecosystem: Environmental > Aquatic > Freshwater... | reverse complement strand
CAATATAAGAACCCCACATTCCGCCAGTATCAATATTTCCAACCGGACTACCCAATTTATGAACGGAATAATAATAAATCAACGTTGGAATCAGAGAAAAAACCACCAAAATTAATCCCGCAAAATATTTCGCTAATATTATTTGCAAATCGGTTAATGGACGAGTTAAAAGCAACTCAATCGTTCCTGCCTTTTTTTCATCTGCAAAGGAACGCATGGTTATAGCGGGAATCAAAAACAAGAACACCCAAGGGGCTAGTATGAACAAGGGATCGATATTGGCATAGCCATTATCCATCACATTCGAATCGGTTTCGAGCACCCACATAAACAGGCTAACCACCAACAAAAAAACAGTGATGGTGATATAACCAATAAGTGAACTTAAAAAACTACGTATTTCTTTTTTTAATAATGTGAACATAAATCAACGCTAAATTACCATTAAAAATAAGATGGCAGGGATGTTTTTTTGCCTCACGAAAGTACATAAATATTGCTTGATTCTATCTCAATTATTATAAATTTGCTGACTTTACTTTGTTAATTACTGTTAATTCATAAAAAATGAGAGTTTTAAAATTTGGAGGCACATCGGTTGGTTCAGCAGAACGAATGCATGCCTTGGTAAATCTGATTAACGACAGCACACCTAAAATTGTTGTTTTATCAGCCATGAGTGGAACCACCAACAGCCTAGTTGAAATAGGAAATGCCTTGTATGCAAAAGATAATGACAAGGCAAATCACTTAATTGATGCTTTAGAATTAAAGTATAACGATGTTATTAAACAGCTTTACAAAACAGAAATTGCAACCAATAAAGGCAAAGAACTAATTGCTTCTCATTTTAATTACTTGCGTGCATTCACCATGGATATGTTTACTGTGAATGAAGAGCGTGCAATTTTAGCACAAGGCGAATTATTGTCAACTGCCATGTTTCATTACTACTTGGAAGAAATCGGCATCGACTCCGTTTTATTGCCAGCATTAAATTTTATGCGCATCGATGATAACGAGGAGCCCGACATGAAATACATTGAGCAAAATGCAAAAGTTGAATTAGCAAAACACCCTGATACAAAACTATTCATTACACAAGGATATATCTGTCGCAACTCGTTTGGCGAAATAGATAATTTAAAACGTGGTGGTAGTGATTATACTGCAACAATTATTGGCGCTGCTATACAATCAGATGAAATCCAAATTTGGACCGACATTGATGGGATGCATAACAATGATCCTCGCATTGTCGACAAAACACACCCTATTGCACAATTATCGTTTGATGAAGCAGCCGAGTTAGCATACTTTGGAGCAAAAATTTTGCACCCAACCTGCATTCTTCCTGCTCAAATGCGCAACATCCCTGTTCGACTATTAAACACCATGCAACCCGAAGCAAAAGGAACGGTTATCAATTCAACCACATCGGGTGATAACATAAAAGCGGTTGCTGCAAAGGATGGTATTACTGCAATCAATATTAAATCGGGACGAATGTTACTGGCCTATGGTTTTTTAAGAGCTGTTTTCGAAATATTTGAACGCTACAAAACACCAATCGATATGATTACCACCTCGGAGGTTGCTGTTTCATTAACGATTGACAATACTAAAAACCTAGAAGCAATCATCAAAGAACTAAAAGAATTTTGTACGGTAGATGTTGAAAGCGATTTAACCATTGTTTGTATTGTTGGAAGTTTTAAGGCCGAAAAACAGGGCTATGCATTCAAAATATTTGATGCACTTAAAAACATTCCAATACGAATGATTTCATACGGAGGCAGCGAAAACAATATATCCATTTTAGTTGATAGCAAATTAAAAAAAGATACACTCGTAGCCTTAAACAAAGGACTTTTTTAATTATTACATAAAGCATTTATACAAAAAACATGTTCAATCAAAATTTAATTTCAAAATTCAATTCTATAAAAACACCATTTTATTACTACGACACAACTATTTTAAACAAGACATTAAAAGCAGTTAAAACGGAAAGTGATAAATACAATTTTATTGTGCATTATGCCTTAAAAGCAAATGCAAACAATGAATTATTGAGCATTATTAAATCGTATAACATTGGAGCCGATTGTGTAAGTGGCAATGAAGTAAAAAAAGCAGTTGAATGCAATTTCAGCTCAGAACATATTGTTTTTGCAGGCGTTGGAAAAAGTGACGATGAAATTAATTATGCACTTGAACAAAATATTTTTTGTTTCAATTGCGAAAGTTTACAAGAAATTGAAGTCATAAATGAATTAGCAAAATCAAAAAATAAAACAGCAAGTATTGCACTTCGTATCAATCCAAATGTAAATGCAAATACGCATAAATACATTACTACTGGATTAGAAGAAAATAAATTTGGGATTAATCTATGGGAATTGGAGCATGTAGTAATGCAATTAAAAAACCTTGCAAACATTAACCTTATTGGTTTGCATTTTCATATTGGTTCTCAAATTACAGATTTAAGCTCCTTTAAATCATTATGCTTAAAAGTAAATGAAATTCAAAGCTGGTTTGTCAGTCATAAAATCACCATCGAAAACATAAATGTTGGAGGTGGACTTGGTGTTGATTACCACAATCCTGATGAAAATCAAGTAGCTGATTTTGCTGCCTATTTTAAATTATTCAATGATTTTTTAGAATTGCGTCCGAATCAAAAAGTACACTTCGAATTGGGCAGAGCCATTATTGCACAATGTGGAACGCTAATCTCGAAAGTTCTTTACATTAAAAACGGGGTGAACACCAATTTTGCCATACTAGATGCGGGCATGACCGAATTAATGAGACCAGCATTGTATCAAGCTTATCATAAAATTGAAAACATTTCAGCATCCCACATTCAACAACCAACATCCAACAACCAAAAATATGATGTAGTAGGTCCTATTTGTGAAAGTTCGGATTGTTTTGGGAAAGCAGTAAACTTACCTGAAACAAAAAGAGGAGATTTGATTGCTTTAAGAACAGCTGGTGCATATGGCGAAGTAATGAGTTCGGCTTACAACCTTAGAGACAGGGTCAAAGCGGTGTATTCTGACAACCTTTAAACCGCACTCTGATTTCGATAAACAAATCACCTCTAAAACTGTTATTATTTTCAGTAAATTATCACGATATTTGTCATCGCTGATAAAAATCATTTTTTTATCTTTATTACTAACGTACTATTGTAACACAAAAAATATTTTCATGGAAAGTACAAACAACCTAGAAAAGTTTCAAGCAATCATTGATGCTGATTCTAAAATTGAACCGAAAGATTGGATGCCGGAAGATTACCGCAAGCATCTTATTCGCCAAATATCACAACATGCCCATTCAGAAGTAATAGGTATGCAGCCTGAAGGAAATTGGATTACACGTGCTCCAAGTTTACGTGCAAAACTAATCCTTTTAGCAAAAATTCAGGATGAAGCTGGACATGGTTTATACTTATACAGCGCATGCGAAACCTTAGGGATTACTCGTGAAGAATTAATTGATCAATTGCATACAGGAAAAGCAAAATACTCTAGTATCTTTAACTATCCTGCTGTAACCTGGGCAGATATCGGAGCAATTGGTTGGTTAGTAGATGGCGCTGCTATCGTAAATCAAATCTCTTTGCAACGTACATCTTACGGTCCGTATTCTCGCGCAATGATTCGCATCTGTAAAGAAGAAAGTTTTCACCAACGCCAAGGTTATGAAATCATGGGAAAACTTGCCTTAGGAACTCCTGAGCAAAAAGAAATGGCACAAGACGCTTTAAACCGTTGGTGGTGGCCATCATTAATGATGTTCGGACCTCATGATACAGATTCTCCTCATACTGGAAAAGCAATGACTTGGAGAATAAAACGTGAAAGCAACGATGTGTTACGTCAACGTTTTATTGATAAAACCGTTCAACAAACCGAAGTAATTGGCTTGAAAATTCCAGATGAAAAATTAAAATGGAACGAAGCAAAAGGCATTTACGATCATGGTGAAATTAACTGGGAAGAATTCAATCAAGTAATTAATGGCAATGGTCCATTAAATAAGATTAGAATGGCTAACCATGTTAGTGCACATGAAAATGGAGCTTGGGTTCGTGAAGCTGCAAATGCCTACGCTGCAAAACAAAAAAAAGAAGTATTAGTAGCTTAATAAAAGGCTAAGATTTAAACTATAAAAAATTGAAATCATGAGTAACGCAAAAGATACACAAGGACAATTATGGGAAGTATTTATTCAAGCTAGCCCAGGAATTCCTCACAAACATTCAGGTAGTGTTCATGCTACCGATAAAGAGATGGCATTGCAAAATGCACGTGATTTATACACACGTAGAAGCGAAGGAACAAGCATATGGGTTGTACCATCTGCAGCAATCGTTGCTTCAGCACCAGAAGACAGCGGAATGTTGTTTGATCCTTCAAACGACAAACCATACCGCCATCCAACTTTTTATGTAATGCCTGAAGGCGCAAAAAATATTTAATACCATGACAAAACAAGAAGCTTTATTTTGCTATACACTTCGATTGGGTGATAACGCACTAATCCTTGGTCATCGCCTTTCAGAATGGAGCAGCAAAGGTCCATTATTGGAGGAAGATATTGCAACAACAAACATGGCTCTAGACTTAATTGGAAGAGCTGATGCATTGCTAAAATATGCTGCACACGTTGAAGGAAAAGGAAAAACAGAAGACGATTTAGCCTACAAACGTGGCGAAAGAGAATTTCTTTGTAATCTAATCATGCAATTACCAAATGGCGATTTTGGTTACACCATTGCACGCCAATTAATTGTTTCTGCATTCGATTTTTGTTTGTACGAAGAATTAGTAAAATCAAAAGATGAAACCATTGCCGCTATTTCTGCGAAAGCAATCAAAGAAGTAAAATACCATTTAAAATTTGCTAGCGACTGGACATTACGCATAGGTGATGGCACTGAAGAAAGTCACCAACGCATCCAAAAATCGTTTGATGACATTTGGATGTATACTGGCGAATTATTCGAAATGAATGAAGTAGATACAATTTTGATTAAAGAAGGAATTGCAGTTGATTTAAACGTATTAAAAACACGTTGGAAAAAAATCATTACTGAAGTTTTATTAGAAGCAACGTTAGCTGTTCCTGCTGATGCATACATGCAAACAGGAAGCAGAAAAGGAGTTCATACAGAAAGTTTAGGTTACATTTTAGCTGAAATGCAATATTTACAACGTGCATATCCAGATGCAAAATGGTAATTTATTTTAACTAGAATTTGTAAATCCTCCTTTGCTCTAAACATTGGAGGATTTATTTTTGTTACATACACATATGAATATGCTAAACGAGAAAGAAATTTACGAACTGCTATCAGAAATTCCTGATCCAGAAATCCCTGTTATTACCATTAAAGATTTAGGAATTCTTCAACGTGTTGAACTAAAAGGCGGAAACTGTGAAGTCTATATCACTCCAACATACAGTGGTTGCCCTGCTATGAAATTAATTGAAGATCAAATAAAAGAAGCATTGGCAGATAAAAATGTTGGCAACATTATCGTAAAATTAGTTTATGCACCTACTTGGACTACCGACTGGATAACACCAGAAGCAAAAGAAAAATTGAGACTATATGGAATTGCACCACCACTCCATTCGAGTGTAGACAAAGGTGTTTTAATTGGAAAAGCTAAAGTTTTAAAATGCCCACAATGTGGCTCTCAAAACACCGAAATGATTTCGCAATTCGGCTCAACAGCTTGTAAAGCTTTGTATAAATGCTTAGACTGTAAGGAACCATTCGATTATTTTAAGTGTATCTAATTTTATTTTGGGTTAAAAACCGTTTCAAATGATTTGAAGCGGTTTTATTTTTTATATTTGAATAGGGGTTGATGTAATTATCTCTATCTACCCGACCTTGATTATATTTTTAAAGTTAATTATCTTTATAACAAGTTTATGGGTAATCCAAAATAATAGCAAATGAACAAGCAACTTCGATACTACTTTAATTACATTGACAACTGCAATATGTGCGAAGCAAAAACGGACACACATAAAATTTTGGGTAAACGACTTAATAAATCGCAAGGTAAAAATCCTAAAAAGAAAATTGGCATAACCACTACCATTGCAAAGTGCTCTAATTGCGGCCTTGTTTATTCGAATCCACAACCTATTCCGTTTGACTTGCAAGACCATTATGGTGTTCCACCTGAAAATTATTGGAAAGAAGATTATTTTCAAATTAACAATAACTACTTCAAAGGAGAGATTGCAAGGCTGAAGCAACTTATTAATTTCAAAAAAGGAATGAAATCCTTAGACATAGGCGCAGGACTGGGCAAAGCCATGATTGCCCTTAGCAATGAAGGATTTGACGCATATGGCCTAGAGCCTTCCAAGCCTTTTTACGATAGAGCAATTTCAAAAATGGGGATTAATCCCAACAATTTAAAACTTGGAATGGTTGAAGAGATTGATTATCCCGAAAACAGTTTTGACTTCATTTCTTTTGGAGTTGTTTTAGAGCATTTATACAACCCCTCTGATGCAATACTAAAAGCATTAAAATGGCTCAAACAAGACGGAGTAATACACATTGAAGTTCCATCTTCTGACTGGCTAGTTGGAAAATTAATTAATTTATATTACCGATTAAATATGACTGACTATGTTGGTAATTTAAGTCCAATGCACGAACCATATCACTTATATGAATTTGGACATAAATCATTCCAGGAACACTCGAAAACTCACAATTACGAATTAGCCTTTTATGAGTATTTTGTTTGCAAAACGTTTATGCCAAAACCGCTTGATTATATTTTAAAACCATACATGAAAAGAACAAATACTGGAATGCAATTATGTGTATGGCTAAGAAAAAACAAATAAAGAAACCCAGAAGAGTTATTACAAAAATTGCTGTTTCATCTATTTAACACCCCGTTGACAGCCATTCCATCTGCAGTATTTCTATAAGGCGTTACCCACTAATAAATAATAAATGGAAGCATATAACTTCATAACTCACATCTAACTGAAATGTAGTGTCAATCGAATTTAGAACATGCAACCAAGACTTGCTTTTTTCGATTAAATTACATATTTTTACTACGAATTAGCAACATTATCCGATTAAATGAATTCATTTTTTGATGTAATTGAAGAGCTTTCTAAATCGCGAAAAATTCGTGATGGTAAATTAGAAGATGCTATCTACGAAATTTTAGAAAAAGCTGCTACTGCCCTAAATGCACAACGTGTAAACGCATGGCTTTACAATGCAGATTATACTCAAATTCATTGCATCGGAAATTACGACTTAGGAAAACATCAATTGATTTCCCAATCGGATTTACCGCGTGTTGCAATGCCAAAATACTTCAAACTATTTGAAACAGAAAAAATCATTGCAACTCACGATGCCATTCAAAATCCAAAAACTGCAGAACTTTTAGAAATATACCTTAAGCCCAACAATATCAAATCGCTTATGGACATTCCCATGCGCATTGAAGGTGAAATTATTGGAGTAGTTTGTTTTGAAAACACAAAAACTCAACACCAATGGACAGAGGAAGAAAAAAAGTTTGGATTGGTGATAAGCCAAATGGTATCACTAGCTATAGAAACACATGAAAAATTAAAAGTTACCGAAGAGTTAAAGCATTTGATAACTGAACAAAAAGTGCTTTTGCAAGAGGTTCATCATCGTGTTAAAAATAACTTAACAATCGTATCTAGTTTATTAAACCTTCAATCCGAAAAAGCAAAGGACGATTATCATTATAATTTATTTCAAGAAGCCAGAAATAGGGTGAATTCAATTGCTACTGTTCATCAGCTTCTGTATCAATCTAAATCCTATTCAAGTGTTAATTTTAAAATGTATTTGCATGAATTATTGCAAAATTTATCAGACACGTTTATTAACGAAACGAAAGGAATTAAACTAGTTCCAAAAATTAACGATGTAGAATTACCAATTTCTATTGCTATACCATTATCACTTATTGTAAATGAATTAGTTACTAATTCCTACAAGCATGCTTTTAAAATTAAAAGCGAAGGAAAAATCGAAATCGAACTATCAGAAAAAGAAGATGTAGTAGAGCTAATCATTCATGACAATGGTCCAGGATTTGACCCAACATTAATTAAAAAATCATCGGTTGGTTTAGAAATCTTAGACGCATTAATTGAGCAAATAAACGCTAAATTATTATACAGTAATGTTGATGGCTCAACCTATAAAATTACTTTCTCAAAGAGCCTATAAACTTCTTTTTTTATCCGCTAATTGCCCGTATATTTGATTCGCTAAAAAATCAAATACTATGACTTTTATAAAATCCGAAATTGATGGTAGTGTTTTAAAACTTACACTTAACCGCCCTGATAAATTTAATAGCTTTAATCGCGACATGGCGCTGCAATTACAAGCCGAATTAGACAAAGCAAAAGTAAATACAACTGTAAGAGCAATCTATATAACAGGCGAAGGAAAAGCGTTTTGTGCTGGACAAGATTTATCAGAAGCAATGGACACAAGTGGTCCTGGCATCGAACGCATTGTTCGTGAACACTACAATCCTATTATTCAAAAAATAAGAACCATTGAAAAGCCAATTATTTGTGCTGTAAATGGTGTAGCTGCTGGTGCTGGCGCCAACATTGCTTTGGCTTGCGATGTTGTTATTGCAGGAAGCTCAGTTGCATTTATTCAAGCTTTTAGTAAAATCGGTCTTATCCCAGATAGCGGTGGAACATTTTTCCTTCCACGTTTAATTGGATTCGGAAAAGCTTCTGCATTAATGATGCTTGGCGATAAAGTTTCGGCACACGATGCCGAAAAAATGGGAATGATTTACAAAGTAACTGACGATGCTAATTTGCAAACAGAAGCTTTGTCCATTGCAAAAACATTAGCAGACATGCCTACAATCGGTATTGGTTTAACAAAAAAATTATTAAACCAAAGCATGACCAATAATTTAGAACATCAATTAGTTGCTGAAGGAAATGAACAAGTAAAAGCAGCCCAAAGCTATGATTACAACGAAGGAGTGAATGCTTTTTTAGAAAAACGTAAACCGGTATTCAAAGGGGAATAATTCACCTCAGGAACACAAAGTAGCAGAAGAAAATTAAAAAACAAAGAACTGCAATTAGCAGTAAAAACATGAAAGAAATAGGAATCATTGGCTCTGGAGCCATGGGAGCTGGAATAGCACAAGTTGCAGCAACTGCTGGACACGAAGTAATCATTTACGATAATAATCAAACAGCCCTCGATAAAGCAAAAGCCAACTTAATAAGCACACTCAATAAGTTGGTTGAAAAACAAAAACTTACTGAAGATGCCTCCAAGGCAATTTTAGCAAAAACAAAATATGCTTCTAATCTGGGTGATTTCAAAAATTGCGGACTCATCATCGAAGCAATCATTGAGAATATTGATGTAAAACAAAAAGTGTTTTCTGAATTAGAAACAATTGTTGCTGATGATTGCATCTTAGCAAGTAACACTTCTTCTCTATCCATTGCATCCATTGCTTCTGCTTGTAAAAAATCAAATAGAGTAATCGGAATTCATTTTTTCAACCCTGCACCATTAATGCCATTGGTTGAAATAATACCAGCAATCACAACAGACAATGCAATTACAATCGAATCAAAAAAACTAATTGATAGCTGGGGAAAAGTAACCGTACTAACAAAAGATACTCCTGGATTTATTGTTAATCGTGTAGCTCGCTCCTATTATGGTGAATCCATTCGTATATACGAAGAAGGAATGGCCGATTTTGCAACCATCGATTGGGCATTAAAAACCTTTGGCGGATTTAAAATGGGTCCATTTGAATTGATGGATTTTATTGGAAACGATATCAACTACAAAGTAACGGAAAGCGTTTGGGAGCAATTCTTTTATGAACCACGTTTCAAACCAAGCTTAACTCAAAAACGATTGTACGAAGCAAAACTATTTGGTCGTAAATCAGGCAGAGGCTATTACAACTATGCAGAAGGAACAACTCCTGCTCAACCAAATCAAAACGAAGAATTAGGAAAATACATTTTCAACCGAGTAATTGCAATGCTCATTAACGAAGCTGTAGATTCTTTGTATTTGCAATTAGCTACGAAAGAAGATTTAGATTTAGCAATGACCAAAGGTGTTAATTATCCAAAAGGATTATTAAAATGGTCGGATGAATTAGGACTTCAAAATATATTAAACACATTAGAAATCATGTACGAATTATATGGAGAAGATCGCTACCGTCCATGTGTACTTATGAAAATGATGGTGAAAGACAACAAAACATTTTTTAATTAAGAACTAATGAGTGATAATACACTACCCGAAAAGATAGTTAGCAAAATGTATGATAACGATTGGTTTAGCCAGTGGTTAGGTATTGAGCGATTAGAAGTAAAACAAGGTAAATGTGTTTTACGCATGACCATCCGTAAAGAAATGCTAAATGGTTTTGCAATTGCACATGGTGGTATCACCTATTCACTTGCTGATAGCGCATTAGCATTTGCATCCAATTCACACGGCAGAATGAGTGTTTCTGTTGAAACAAGCATCTCACATACTGAATCATTAAAAGAAGGTGATGTTATTACTGCAACAGCAGAAGAAATGAGTTTATCAAATAAAGTTGGTGTATATCACATTACAGTTATCAACCAACATAATAAAGTTGTTGCCTTGTTTAAAGGAACTGTTTACCGCACAAGTAAAGAATGGTTTCCTGAAGAAAAATAATTAAGATTCATAAATTTCATACTATATAAAAAATGAAAAACGCATATATCATTGACGGAGTAAGAACTCCAATCGGAAATTTTGGTGGAACACTTTCAACTGTTCGTACCGATGATTTAGCAGCAATTGTGTTAAAAGAATTAATGAAACGCAATCCCTCCATTGATCAAAAAGAAATTGGAGATGTAATTATGGGTTGTGCTAACCAAGCAGGAGAAGACAATCGTAATGTTGCACGTATGGCATTGTTACTTGCTGGTTTACCCTATCAAGTTCCAGGCGAAACAGTGAATCGTTTGTGTGCATCGGGCTTATCAGCAACAATGGCTGCAGCTCGTAGCATCATGATTGGTGAAACTGATTTAATGATCTCTGGTGGAGTAGAAAACATGACACGTGGTCCATTGGTAATGTCGAAAGCATCGGGTGCATTTGGTCGCGACCAACAACTATTTGATTCTAGTTTTGGATGGAGATTTATCAATCCTAAAATGAAAGAACTTTATGGTGTTGATGGAATGGGTGAAACTGCTGAAAATTTAGCTGATAGAGATAAAATAAGTAGAGAAGACCAAGATAAATTTGCAGTATGGAGTCAGCAAAAAGCAACAGCAGCACAAGCAAAAGGACGATTTGCAAAAGAGATTGTTGCTGTTGAAATTCCTCAACGCAAAGGTGATCCAAAAATATTTGACAAAGATGAATTCATCCGTCCTGAAACCAGTATGGAAGGATTAGCAAAATTAAAAGGTGCATTTAAAAAAGAAGGTGGAACAGTTACTGCTGGAAATGCATCTGGACTAAATGATGGTGCTGCTGCTATTTTATTAGCATCGGATGAAGCAGTAAAAAAATACAACCTTAAACCATTAGCAAAAATTATTTCAAGTGGTGTTGCAGGTGTTGAACCTCGCATCATGGGAATTGGTCCAGTAGAAGCTAGTAACATGGCATTGAAACGTGCAGGATTAACATTGAACGACATTGACATTATAGAATTAAACGAAGCATTTGCAGCTCAATCATTAGCGTGTACGCGTGCTTTAGGTTTAGCTGATAATGATCCACGCATCAATCCAAATGGTGGGGCCATTGCATTAGGTCATCCATTAGGAATGAGTGGTGCACGTATTTTAAATTCAGCAGCAATTGAATTGCACGAGCAAAATAAAAAATATGCATTGGTAACGATGTGTATCGGTGTTGGACAAGGATATGCAGTGATAATAGAAAAATGTTAATCATTCACCGCGGAGACGCGGTGAAATAATAAAAGCGCCTTCGCGCCTTTGCGGTAAAAAAATGGCAAACATATACGAATTCAACGGCTACAAGCCAGTCATTCACGAAAGTGCATTCATTCACCCAAATGCTACTGTTACTGGAAATGTAATTATCGGAAAAGATGTGTACATCGGTCCGGGAGCTGCTATTCGTGGCGACTGGGGACAAATCATTATTGAAGATGGTTGCAATGTTCAAGAAAACTGTACCATTCACATGTTTCCTGGTACAACTGTTTTATTAAAAGAAGCAGCGCACATCGGACACGGAGCAATCATTCATGGTGGCACAATCGGTAAAAATGTATTAGTTGGAATGAATGCGGTGGTAATGGATGATGTGGTGATTGGCGACAATTGCATTGTAGGTGCATTGTGTTTTGTTCCTGCAAATACAGTAATTCCAGAACGAAAAGTTGTGGTTGGTAATCCTGCAAAAATTGTAAAAGAGGTAAGCGATGAAATGATTAGCTGGAAAACACAAGGAACAAAGTTGTATCAACAATTACCGTCTGATTGCAAAGCAACATTAAAACCTTGCGAGCCACTTCGTGAAATTGAAGCCAACAGGCCGAAACAACAAGATATTTACAAAACTTGGAAAGAAACTAAAAACAAATAACACGATGAAAAAAATAATTACAATCATTATTTGTTTGTTCATTTCTTCATTCACTTTCTCACAAGAAAAAAATCAAATCGAGAAAAAGTATGATATGAAAACCTATTACATGGTTTTCTTAAAAAAAGGACCGAACAGAAATCAAGATTCAACTACTGTAGCCAAACTTCAAGAACAACACATGGCGCATTTAACTAAAATGGCTGATTCAGGTAAAATGGATTTAGCAGGACCATTCATGGACAATGGCGAAATACGAGGAATATGTGTTTACAATGTAGCAACAAAAGAGGAAGCTGAAAAATTAGCGAATGAAGATCCAATGGTAAAAGCAGGCCGACTAATAGTTGAAATTCATCCTTGGTATGCAGCCAAAGATTCAAAATTAAAATAACAAACAACATGAACCTACACCTCCACTTTATACAAGTAAATTCCGAATTCAGTCAAGGTTTTGCCGATGACTTACACGAAGGACAAGAATCAGAAGACAACATAAAACACCTATGGGAAGATGAATTAAAAGTTTCGGAACCTATCAAAGAATTTAAAATCAAAAACAATACAAGTTATACATTAGCTGGTTTTTTTCCTGATAATACAGAATTCAATTTCGAAATAAATGATGTAACAGTTATTGATTGCGAAACCGAAAAAGGAACAAAAATGCAATTTGCTGTTTCTAAAAAATTATTGAAGAAAACAGATAAGGTTGTTGATGATAAAAAAAATGAAACTCACCTATACTTCTACCTGCGCGATACGCATGAAATAGAAAACCCAATGAATGGTGTGTATATTATTAAAACAGATTTTCCAAAAGCATTAAGAAAAAAATAATGGACAAATTAAACTTTTTACAAAACGAATTTCCAACATTAGTTTCAAAATTAACAGCCGAAACTAAAGGCGCTTGGGGTGTATTGAATGCACAACAAATGGTAGAACACATGAGCGACTCCATTAGTTTTGCTACAGGAAAAAACAATCAAAAACTCATTTCTCCAGTTGAAAAAGTAGATGTATTCAAAGCATTTGCCATGAGCGATAAAGAATTCAAACCGAATACTCCCAACTCATTAATGTCCGAAATACCTGCACCAGCTAAACACTTTAGCATGCAAGCATCCATTGAAGAATTAAAATCTACTATTCATGAATTTATTTCTTATTTCGAAAACAATAAAGGTGCAACACTAACAAATCCTTTTTTCGGAGAGTTGAATTTCGAAGAATGGACAAAGTTATTACACAAACATGCTATTCACCACTGCAAACAGTTTGGGCTAATTTAGCTGACCAAAATCATTTTTCCCGACTTTTAATTGCGCGACATTTGTCCTCTTAATTATTAATGCATACTGCAAATGCAAACAAATAAAGTAGAGCTAATGGCTCCTGCCGGTTCATTTGAATCCTTAATGGCAGCAATTAAAGGCGGAGCAAATTCCGTTTATTTTGGTATCGAACAACTCAACATGCGTGCACGTTCGAGTAACAATTTCACTATTGATGACCTCGCTAAAATTGCACAAATCTGCAAAGAGCACGGACTGAAAAGTTACCTCACACTCAACACCATCGTTTATGATCATGATATCAGTTTGATGAAAACGATTGTTGATGCTGCGAAAAACAATGGCATTGATGCGGTTATTGCATCCGACCATGCGGTATTCAACTACGCGAAAAAAACAGGTGTAAAAGTTCACATCTCCACACAATCCAATATTTCAAATATTGATAGTATTGAATTTTTTGCTGATTATGCGGATGTAATGGTAATGGCACGTGAATTAAGTTTAAAGCAAGTTGCTGCTATTACACGTGAAATAAAACGAAGAAATATTACTGGACCATCCGGTGAATTGGTTCGTGTCGAAATATTCGCACACGGTGCATTGTGCATGGCTGTTTCAGGGAAATGTTACTTGAGTCTACATTCTAATTTTGCATCTGCCAACCGTGGTGCCTGCATTCAAAACTGCAGAAAAAATTACATTGTTATTGATAAAGAAGACGGTATTGAATTGGAAATCGACAACGAATACATCATGTCGGCAAAAGATTTATGTACCATCGATTTTATCGACAAAGTAATTGATGCTGGAGTAACTGTTTTAAAAATTGAAGGTCGCGGCCGCAGCGCTGATTATGTGTACACGGTAATTAATTGTTACCGCGAAGCCATTGATGCGTATTACGATGGAACGTATGGTCCAGAAAAATTTGAAGCATGGAAAACCCGTTTATCAACGGTATTCAATCGTGGTTTTTGGGATGGTTATTACCTTGGAAGAACAATGGGTGAATGGAGCAATGAATATGGCTCCAAAGCAACAAAGAAAAAAATATATATTGGCAAAGGATTAAAATATTACGACAATGCAAGTGTTGCCGAATTCAAATTAGAATCACATTCATTAACATTGGGTGATGAAATATTAATTACTGGTCCAACAACAGGAATTGTTCAATCCTTCATCGATGAAATTAGAGTTGAAAATCAAACGACCGATAAGATTGAAAAAGGAACTGTTTTCACAGTGAAGATAAATGAGAAAATTCGTCCTTCCGATAAGTTGTACAAATTAGTTGACGCCTAATGATTCGAATCACACAACAAAGAGCAAAGTGTATTGGATGCAATGCATGCGTGGAAGCAGCACACCATCGTTGGCGCATTTCACGAAAGGATGGAAAGTGTACCTTGATAAGTGGTATTGAGAAAAAAGGATTCTTTTCGGTTTTGGTGGGAGACGATGAATGGGAAGACAATCAAATGGCCGCCAAACACTGCCCCGTAAACATCATTAAAGTTGAAAAAGTCAAATACACAACAATTTGATTTTCAACATTTTAAATACCAACCAGTAATCACATTAAAAATATTTAAGGGATATTTCTTCAATCTAAAAAAATATTCTATATTTGCAGTCCTTTTTAGAAAAAGCATAAGAATAAAACATTATAAAACAAAGAGTTATGAGCAATTTAATGAAATTTGTGGAAGAGCAATTGATTCCAAAAGCGAATCACCCAAAGTTTAAAGCAGGAGATACTGTTACAGTACACTATAAAATTAAAGAAGGTGAAAAAGAACGTGTTCAGCAATACCAAGGTGTTGTTATTCAACGTAAAAATGCAGGTCCTACAGAATCATTCACTGTTCGTAAAATGAGCAATGGTGTTGGTGTAGAGCGTGTATTCCCTATCAACTCACCATACATTGATAAAGTTGAAGTAAACAAAGTTGGTATCGTTCGTAGAGCTCGTTTGTACTACTTACGTAACTTAACTGGTAAAGCAGCTCGTATCACTGAGAAAAAACAATAATTTATTATTACACGATCATAACCCCTTTCCGTAATGCGGATAGGGGTTTTTTATTTACATAAGATGACATTATCAGAAGAAATCCAAAGACGTAAAACCTTTGGTATTATTGCCCATCCCGATGCCGGTAAAACTACTCTTACCGAAAAATTACTTTTATTCGGTGGTGCTATTCAAACGGCAGGTGCTGTAAAATCAAATAAAATTAAGAAGCATACCACTTCCGATTTTATGGAAATTGAACGTCAGCGTGGTATCTCCGTTGCAACTTCCGTAATGGGATTTGAATACAAAGGCGTTAAAATAAACTTATTGGATACTCCTGGTCACGAGGATTTCGCTGAAGATACTTATCGTACACTTACTGCTGTGGATAGCGTAATCATGCTTATCGACTGTGCTAAAGGAGTTGAGCCGCAAACACGCAAACTATTAGAAGTTTGTCGTATGCGCAACACACCTGTTATTGTATTCATCAATAAATTGGATCGTGAAGGAAAAGATCCATTCGACTTATTAGAGGAGATTGAAAAAGAATTACGCATCGACCTTCGCCCCTTAAGTTGGCCAATAAGCATGGGAAAAACTTTTAAAGGTGTTTACAATCTGTACGAAAAAAGTTTGACCGTTTTTAATCCAGGTGAAAAAGTAACATTGGACAATTCGATTGAAATAAAAGATTTGAACGATGGAACACTTGATAAATTAATTGGTGAGGATTATGCAAAAACATTGCGCAACGATGTTGAATTATTAGAAGCAGGTTATCCTGTTTTTGATAAAGAAGAATATTTAGAAGCAATGGTTTCACCTGTATTTTTTGGAAGTGCTGTAAATAACTTTGGTGTACGCGAATTGTTGGATGGCTTTATTGAAATAGCACCTGCACCTCGCGGTAGAACAACCGATGTACGTGAAATAAATCCAGATGATAAAAACTTTAGCGGATTTGTATTTAAAATCCATGCTAACTTGGATCCGAAGCACCGCGATCGTATTGCCTTTTTAAGAATTGTATCTGGGAAATTTGAACGCAACAAAAATTATTTTCATGTGCGTGAAAACAGAGGAATGAAATTTTCGAATCCAACTGCTTTCATGGCACAAGATAAAAATGTGGTTGACGAAGCATTTCCTGGTGACATCATTGGTTTATACGATTCATCCAACTTTAAAATTGGTGATACCTTAACTGAAGGAGAAAAAATGAACTTTAAAGGCATTCCTCAGTTCTCTCCTGAGCTTTTCAGATATGTGGTGAACAAAGACCCAATGAAAACCAAACAGCTTAACAAGGGCTTAGAACAGTTAACGGATGAAGGCGTTGCACAGTTGTTTACCAAAAAAACAGATAACCGTAAAGTATTAGGAACAGTAGGAGCTTTACAGTTTGAAGTAATTCAGCACCGTTTAAAAAGTGAATATTCTGCATCTTGTTCGTATGAAAGCATTTCATTGTACAAAGCATGTTGGATAAGCAGCAAGGATAAAAAGAAATTAGCTGATTTTATTTTTGATAAAGCACATCACATGGCGACTGACAAAGATGGGCGACCAGTATTTTTAGCAGAATCGGCTTGGGCTTTACAAATGGCTGAAGAGAAAAACCCAGATATTAAATTCCATTTTATTTCAGAGTTTAAAGAAGATTAAACTTGACATCTATAAAAACAAAAACTCCCGCGATGTTATCGCGGGAGTTTTTATTTTAAACTAATCTTTAAATTACTTAACGATCAATTTAGCAGTGCTTAAACCTGTAGTTGTTTGAACAGATACAGTGTAGAAACCTTTTGCTAATTCAGATGCATTGATGAATGCAAAATGACGACCTTGAGCTTGGTTACCTTTGCTTACAGTGCTTACTAATTTACCAGTAACATCATAAACATTGATAGTAACTGTTGTTTCAGCAGCTAAATCATAGTTAACTTGAACATTGTCAGTTGCAGGATTTGGGAATAAATTTAAACCTAAGTCTAATTTATTTTCGTTGATTCCTACAGCATGGTTACCACGGATCATAACATCATCAAATTCGATTAAGTTATCATCATGTGAATCATGTAAAAAAGCAATAAATACTTTTTGGTTAGCATAAGCATCTAAAGCTACAGAGAATGGACGTAATTGACCCATGTGAGCAGGATTAGTTCCTGTTCCAGCGATATCAATATAAGTACCATCTAAACCATGAACAAATGGAGTTGGTGTACCAGCAGAGAAACCAAAAGTTGAATAAGTAGTATCTGTACCTAATGAAATGTTTTCAGCTGCATTAAATAATGTAGTAGTAAAACTTAAATCTTCATTATCTGTAGTTGAAATTTTCACTTTGTAACCATCCATGTAACGTGGTGTTTGACGTGGAGCTGATTTCCAAAATAAAGTATCATGTGCTCCTAATTGTACACTTGGTGTAATTAACCAGTTTAAATTTGCACCTGCAGCACCTTCACCATTGTTGTTCCATGAGTTAGCACCAATTGTTGTGTTTGTATCAGGAGTTCCTGGAGCACCATAAACTGTTTCGTATTGATCTACAGTTGACCAAGGTTGAAGAGCAAAATAACCATCAGGACGGCTAGAACCAGAAGCATCAGGAATACCATCTGCATCGTATGAATACCAATTAGCATCTACCGTGTTTGCTGGTGGAGGGTTACCATCATTAATTAATAAAGTATCGTAAAAACGAGTTAATTCGAAATCTTCGAATAAGATTGTATCTTGTGCAAAAGATACACTGGCAACAAATAAGCCTACAATTAAAGTGTAAAGTTTTTTCATTTGTATTTTTTTATTGGGTTTATAGTTTATAATGAACAAATATAAACAAGAATTTGTTTTTATCCAAACACCTTTTTGTTAAAATTATTAGCACTTGGTATGCCTTAAATACTATTTTTGTATACCAAAATGCAGCAATTCATGCGAAAAATTATACTCCTTTTACTTTTTCAACTAACTGTTTTTCAGGGAATTAAATCTCAAAATAAAGATTTAGGGGTTGTTATTCAAGAATCGGTGCTGAATAAAATGTTCAAAGCAATTGGAGAAATTAAAGGCACCTCCTCCTATTCTTTTATGTTCATTGAAGGAACATATGATTGGACATTGGTTAATCCTCAAATAAAATTACATCCAAATCATGCCGATTTTATTACGGATGTAAAAGTAACCGTTGGATCGCACAGCTATATGGCTAAAGTAACTGGTAATGTAGAAGTTTGCTATGAACCCAGCACCAACCTCATTTATGTTGAAATTACAGAGGCGCTTTTCCCCCTAAACATCATGTTCTTTGGAAAAATCACCAAACTATGGGATGTAAACCTCAAGCGCTATTTCGAAACACCTTTCACCTTTGAAGGGCCATTAACCATGGGGACCGAAATGGTCTTTGATATGCCCAACAATACACAAAAAAAAATATACATGTATCCAAAGAATTGTGGCGTGAAAGTTGTGGAAAAACAAATCATTGTTTCTGCCGAAATGGACTTCATTTCGAGGGATGCAAAACCAAGCGACATAATACAATTACAAAAAAAATAGTTTAACCAATTCAAATGAAATTAAGTATGCTAAAGTTAACGATTAAAACATTTTTGCTGATTGCTTTACCATCACTCCTATTTGCTGGCGAACCTCAAGGTTATAACATCAAAATTATTGCAAAAGGATTAAAACCAGGCGCTACTTGTTTATTGGCGAATTATTATGGCGAAAAGCAATACATTAAAGATTCAGCAAAAGTAAACGATAAAGGCGAAGTGATTTTTAAAGGCGATACCAAATGGGATCAAGGAATCTATTTATTTGTTCCACCTAGCAAACGCTATTTTGATTTTGTAATGGATGCTGAACAAAATTTTACGTTAGAAGCAGATACTGCCGACTACATCAAAACCATGAAAATAAAAGGCTCGGAGGAAAACAAAATTTTCTATGAATACCAAAGTTTCATGGCTACCAAACAAAAACAAATTGAACCTCTCCGCGATGAACTTAAAAAAGTAAAAGCAAAAGATTCAACAAAAACTATTCAGGATAAAATTGCAGCCATTGATGAAGAAGTAAAAACATACCGCATCAACTTATACAAAACACACCCAAAAAGCTTTGTGGCTAAATTAATGAAAGCCATGCAAGATCCAGAAATTCCAGAAGCTCCAATTTTAGCAAATGGGAAAAAAGACAGCACATTTGCTTACCGCTATTACAAAGCACACTTTTGGGACAATATTGATTTTACGGACGATCGAATGTTGCGCACACCTATTTTCCATCCAAAAGTAAAACAGTACATGGAAAAACTAACTCCACAAGGTCCCGACTATGTGGATTCAATCAATGCATCAGCCGATTATATTATCACAAAAGCAAAAGCCAATCAAGAGGTTTTTAAATACATTGTTTATTGGTTAACCTATAACTACGAAAGCTCCAACATTATGGGTATGGATGCAGTATTTGTGCACTTGGTTGAACAATACTACGTTACCAAACAAGCATTTTGGGTTGACTCTACTCAGCTCTACAAAATAACCAACAGAGCCTATACTTTAAAACCACTTTTAATAGGTAAAAAAGCCCCTATGGTTAACATGCCGGATAGTACTGGAAAATACATTCCACTTTATGATGTGAAAGCCAAATACACGGTAATGATATTCTGGGATCATGGATGTGGTCATTGCAAAAAGGAAATTCCGAAATTAGTTGAACAATACAATTCAAAATTAAAAGCAAAAGGTGTTCAGGTATACGCCATTGAAACTGAGGACAAGCCCAAAGAATGGAAACAATTTATTAAGGAACACAAGCTGAATTGGATAAATGTGTGTGAGCCGGATGACTACAAAAGAGCTGTAACAAAAAAAATATATGACATTTACAGTACACCCGTCATTTATCTATTGGATGAAAACAAAATTATTAAAGCAAAACGAATTGAAAGTGAACAAGTCATAAACATTGTGGATATGCTGGAGAAAGAAAAAGAGAAAAAGACGAAATAAATCACACTTCAACAAAAAAGCCCCTTTCGAATACGAAAGGGGCTTTTTTATTTTGCTCTTGTAACAGTTATGGTATTACCTTTTGAGTAATCAAACTTCCAATCCTTTTCAAAAATACGTGGGAGGTAACGTTTGTATAAATTTATACGTGATGTCAACTTATCTTCCGACTCACCATCTTTTGCTAATCCAGTAAATTCATAAGCAACCATTTTGGGATGCTCATTCATAAACATTTTTACAACCACCACAATGGTTGTCATAACTCGATACAACTCACCTTTATTGGTTAATGTATATTCTTCTCCCTCATATTCATCGTTGGTAACGCCAAACACAATTGTAGCATGTAAAATATTGTCTTGTCGCCTACCAAATCGAACTTCATAATTAACTCCACTATCTGTAGTAAAATAATACACACCAGCTGTACTGATTGCTGGGGCAATTATCTTGTATTCATCTACAAAGCCTGAAGTCATAATCCAATTATATTTTATAAAATTATAAAAAATATCGAACAAATTGCTTTTTAAAACATATATAAACTCAAAAATGGTGTGTATTTTGTTTGTAGCTTTGTTATCCTAAATAATACCCACGCATGAAATCATTTTTGGCTTTAGTATTCGTATTTCTCTCCTGCTCTCTTTTTTCACAAAACATCCCTGTTATAAAAGTAACCGACCTAGAAAAACGAATTTTCAACAACTCCGATACCACATATATTGTGAACTTTTGGGCCACCTGGTGCGCCCCATGTGTGAAAGAATTACCCGACTTTGATAGTATTTCAAAAACATATACCAATCAAAAAGTAAAAGTACTTCTTGTAACAATGGATTTTAAGGAAGATCAAACTTCTAAAGTAGTCCCTTTTGTAAAAAAGAAAAAAATCATTTCAGAAGTGTTGTTATTAGATGAATTGAATGCCGATTACTTTATTCCTAAAATTGCAAATGAATGGACTGGAGCCCTACCAGCAACAGTAATCATCAATAACAAAAAAAATATCAAACATTTTTTCGAGAAAAAACTTACCTATGAATTCTTGAAAAATGAAATTCAACAAATCGAATTGAAATGAAATTAAAATTCCTAAATCTATTTTTGCTAGTAGCTGCAATGGCAGTGTTTGTATATGCCTTCTTTTTTCATGATACAAAAAAACCAATACGGTACCTACCTATTTTTGGTGAAAAAAGCTACGAATCGAAGAATGGTAAAACAGATACTGTTTTTCATACAATTCAAGCTTTTTCGTTTACGAATCAAGATGGAAAGGCAGTTACCGAAAAAGATTTTGAAAACTGCATTTATGTAACCGATTTCTTTTTTACTACTTGTCACAGCATTTGTCCAATAATGAGTACACAAATGGAACGTATTGCTGAAGCCTACAAAACAAATGAACAGGTGAAATTTTTATCACATACCGTTGATCCAGAAATTGATACTGTTGAACAATTGAAAGTATATGCACAAAAACACAATGCAACGAGTAAACAATGGATGTTTGTTACAGGAGAAAAAAAACAACTTTATGACATCGCTCGAACAGGCTATCTATTAGATGCAAGGGAAGGTGATGGAGGCCCCGATGACTTTATTCACACTCAAAACTTTGCCTTAATCGACAAAGAAAAAAGAATACGTGGATATTACGATGGAACTGATTCTTTAGAAATAAATCAACTTATTAAGGACATTGATTTGTTACTAAAAGAATACGACTACAAAAAGAAATAAATTATTTTACACCTAGTTTTTGTAAGGCAATTTTCGCTAATTGATAATCAGGTGAAATAGCTAAACAAGCTTGATAATCGGCAATAGCACTTTTTTTGTTCCCCATTTTTTCATAAGTAACTCCACGTGCAAAATAAGCATCGGTGTATTTAGGATCTATCTTTATTGCATCTGAAAAATGTGTTAATGCTAAATCGTATTTACGTGTATTCCCTAAATGAATTGCACCTATATTATAATGAACATTCGGATTTTGTTCGTAATCTAAAATTGATTTATAGCTTGTCAAGGCATTTGCATAATCCTCTATGTCTTGATAATATTTCCCTAGACCATAAATAGCCTCAGTGCTTTTGGGATTTAAACGAATTGCATTTTTATAATACTGAACAGCTAGCGAATTTTTTTGAGCGGCACACAAAAGACCTAGCTGCATAAATGCTTGATAATATTGTTGATCTTGCTCAACAGCCGTTTGCATACTACTTATTGCTTTTGCGGTATCTTTTAATTCCTTATAATTCATTCCTTTCATAAAATACCCCTTCGAATTATACATGTCCACCTTCAAAGCCATATTTATATATTCCATGGATTTATCATGCTTCGCCACATATAAATATAATTCAGCAAGCTTAAGCATAGCATCTACATTCTTAGCATCCAAACTAATAGCTCGTTCCAATGCTAATTTTGACTTTCCTGTTTTGTTCCCTAAAAAGTACAAATCCGAAATTGTCATATAATAAACAGATTTACTGCTATCAATATTTAATGCAGCAATCATATCTGTAATTCCATCATTAATTTGTTGTTGTTCTAAAAAGTATTGTGCACGCTGATGCAGCAATTCAGCATTTTTAGGGTCTTTTGCAATTGCATCATTTAGTTTTGCTAGAGCCTCTGGGGTATTTACTTTTGTTGAATCGCCAGTTGAGGTAGTATCTTGAACAGTTGTTTCGTTTCCACACGAATTAAAAAACAGGGTAATAGAAACAAGAATTGCGGTAATAGCTATTTTTTTAATCATGGTATAAAAGTAAAAAAAAATGTCATCCCACAAGCAATGCACGAAGCACATTGTTGGGGATGACATTAAAACAATAAAACAACAATTATTTCACAGCAAGCTCAGGAGCTGCAATTGGTGCAGAAACACCACTCAAAATCTCTCTAATTTTAGTTTCGATTTCATCGCTCATTTCAGGGTTATCAGCAAACAATGCTTTAACTGAATCACGCCCTTGTCCTAGTTTCGTGTCGCCATAGCTAAACCATGAACCGCTTTTCTTGATAACATTGTGCTCAACTCCTAAATCGATGATTTCACCAATTTTAGAAATTCCTTCTCCATACATGATATCAAACTCAACCTGACGGAATGGAGGAGCAACTTTATTTTTAACAACTTTAACACGTGTACGGTTACCAACTACATTTTCACCATCTTTAATCTGACCAATTCTACGAATATCTAAACGAACTGATGCATAGAATTTCAATGCATTACCACCAGTAGTTGTTTCAGGATTACCGAACATCACACCAATTTTTTCACGCAATTGATTGATGAAGATACAGCAACAACCTGTTTTGTTGATTGTACCTGTAAGCTTACGTAATGCTTGTGACATTAAACGAGCTTGTAAGCCCATTTTAGAATCACCCATTTCGCCTTCTATCTCACTCTTTGGCGTTAATGCCGCAACAGAGTCAATTACAATAATATCGATTGCACCCGAACGAATTAAGTTCTCTGCAATTTCTAATGCTTGCTCACCATTATCTGGTTGAGAGATTAGTAAATTTTCGGTATCTACTCCTAAACGCTCTGCGTATGAACGATCAAATGCATGCTCAGCATCAATAAAAGCAGCTATTCCACCCGCTTTTTGAACTTCTGCTATCGCATGAATTGTTAGGGTTGTTTTACCAGATGATTCTGGACCATAGATTTCAATTACTCTACCTTTTGGCAAACCGCCAATTCCTAATGCAATATCTAAACCAAGAGAACCTGTTGGAATAACTTCCACATTTTCTACAGCAGCCTCGCCCATTTTCATGATAGCACCCTTGCCATATGTTTTTTCCAACTTATCGATTGTAAGTTGTAGCGCTTTTAATTTTTCTTTGTTAATTTCTTTAGCTGCCTTTGTGTCTTTCGTGTCTTTGCTCATCGTATGTATAGTTTATAGTTTCTAAGGTAGATATTGATTAATTTATTTTACTTAATAATCTGTGCTGTGTGTTCTTTTGTTTTTACTTCTGTGATAACATCTTCGAATTTCCCTTTCTCATCAATTATAAAAGTGGTTCGAATAATTCCATCGTATACTTTACCCATAAATTTTTTCGTCCCCCACACATCGTATTTTTTTATTATTTCCAAATCAACATCTGCAATCAATGGAAAAGGTAACTCGTATTTATCGATGAACTTTAAATGTTTTTTCTCGTCATCTGCACTTACCCCTATTACTTGATACCCTTTCTTTTTAAGAACTGAATAATTATCTCTTAAATTACATGCTTGCGCTGTACATCCAGGAGTATCATCTTTTGGATAAAAATAAAGAACGATTTTTTTTCCTTTAAAATCCTTTAATGCAATGGATTTTCCATTTTGATCTTTTCCTTTAAAATCTGGAGCTTTGTCGCCAATTTTAAATGCTGTTGAGTGATTTGCCATAATGTTCTTTCAAAACTAGGTTAATATGTGAGGAATAAAAAATGATTCTATTCCATTTTATTAACATGTTGAAAATCGTTTTGTTTAAAATCAAAGAACTATTTACTTTCACTTACATCACAAAAGTAGATATCAGACAAATACAAATTGCTAAGTTTTTTAGCAAAATGAAAAAAGTTAAAAAAATAGCCTATAATTCAATAAAATAAGGACTATAAATTTGAATCGGGATGTAAAAAAAGATAGGATTCGGAAATATTTGTAATAATATCGGAAGCAATCATCGCCTCCTTACTAATTTTTTTAGCAGCAAAATCTCCTGCCAAACCATGCAAATAAACACCTAAAATAGCTGCTTCATGTGCAAGGTATCCCTGTGCAAGCAATGAGGTAATAATGCCGGTAAGCACGTCACCACTTCCAGCAGTCGCCATCCCAGAATTGCCTGTTGAATTAAAAAACACATCGCCATTCGGCAGAGAAATAGAAGTATGTGCTCCTTTTAAAACTACAATTACTTGATTTTTTAGAGAAAATGCTCGTTGTTCCATTAAACGCTGCTCACTATTCTCTTGTTTGCCAACCAAACGCTCAAATTCCTTAGGGTGTGGAGTAAAAATACTATTAGGAGGTAAGAATGCTAACCATGTTTTATTTTCTGCCAAACAATTAATTGCATCGGCATCAAATACAATGGACTGCGAAGCATTTTGAATAATTAGCTTCAAACAATTTTGAGTCTGTTGCTCCAAGCCAATTCCCGGCCCTATTCCAATAGCAATATAGTTGTCGAGCTTAATTGAATCGGTTACATAGTTTTGTTCTGCATCAACATCAACCATAACCTCTGGAATGGATGTTTGCATAATTTCATAACCACATTTAGGAATATGCGCTGTCACCAATCCTGCCCCAGTTCTCAAACAAGCTTTAGAAGCTAAAACAGCAGCCCCCATTTTACCATAACTACCTGCAATCAGGAGTGCATGACCAAATGAGCCTTTATGCGCTGCAGCAGAACGCTTTCTTAAAAATGATTGAATAAATGACCTTGTTATAAAATAATTAGATGTTGGAGTTTGGGAAATATACTCTTCCGACAAGCCAATATCCAATAAAGAAAACACACCTACCGTATCTGCATTCTCGGGAAACATAAACGATAATTTCGGAAACTGAAAACTAAGCGTATAATCAGCCTTGATAATAGAATCGCTTTTAGCATTTAATTTATCAGCAAACAAACCAGTAGGTATATCAATTGAAAGAATTTGGCTTTTGCGATTATTCATCAACTCAACAACCTGAACCAACCAACTTTCTATGGGTTTATTTAAACCAGAGCCTAAAATTGCATCCACTACAACCGTATTGCTTTTGACAACAAACTGTTTGGCAAAAGATTCAAAATCTGAAACATCAATGATATTCGTTATTCCTTTCAATCGCTCATAATTGGCTTTAAAATCAACCGACTTATTCTTGGAATGATTTAAAACAATTGAAGTAACATCATGTTTTTTTTCAAATAATAAACGAGCTACAGCTAAGCCATCGCCACCATTATTCCCTGTTCCACATACAACAATAAACGAAGTTGTAGTATCAAATTTAGCAAGTAACCATTCTACAACAGCTACTGAAGCTCTTTCCATTAAATCAATAGATGAAATGGGTTCGTGCTCAATCGTAAATTGATCAGCTGCTCGAATTTGCGCTACAGAAAATAGTTTCATGTTAGTTATACTTAGTCAATGTCTAAAATCAATCGTACAATAAAATTAATTGTTACAATGGATATAGAAATTATAAAAGAATATTTGATGTAATTGGCTCCATTTTTCAACTTAAAAATAAGGTGAATGGCTGTTAGCATAAAGGTAATCATTATTGGCAACAAAGCAGGATAGTAAACGATACTATCTACAAAATCACCTTTCAATAACGCTATGAATGAACGTTGCATTCCACAACCTGGGCAATTTAATCCAAGCCAGGATTTATAGGGGCACGACAACAAATGAGATTCTAACCAATGAATGAGTTCTTTCATACCAAATAAAAAAGAGGACAAATGTCCTCTTTAAAATTACGTTTTATTTTTTAAGTATTAGTGACGTCCCATCATTTCCCAAGGCATTGCATTTAGCATTGCTCCGAAAATAACTAACTCAATAATTACAATAATAACAGTTAAAGCAGAAAGTGACAACCCAATAATTGCACATACTTTACCAGCTTTCATGTTTTTGAATGATGCTTCGGTATATAAACTTGGATTCTCTTTATAAAGAGTAGTTGCTTTGCCTGAAAGCACTAATGCTATTATACCACAAACCAAACCAGGTAATCCATAACAAAAACAACCCACAATGGAAATGATTCCTAAAACTAATATTGCTGTTGCATTTGGTAATTGTTGTTGTCCAAATGGATTAGATGCTGGTGCTGCTTGCTGAGTAGTAGTTGTATTACCTGTATTCATGTTTTCTTGATTTTCCATAGCTTTTATTTAATTTTCATCTAAAATACTAAAGTTTTTGAAATCACCTAAAATTATTTTCTAAGTTGATTATTCACAACTAACACATGCGGAATTAGTAAACTTTCTTCGTCATTACGTATTACAAAATCCGACAATTTAATTTTTTCTTCATCAGGCAATTGATTTGCCATTCGTTTTAAAACTTCGGCTTCTGTTGTTTTATCACGAGCTATTACTCTCGACAACTTTAGTTGCAGTGGGGCTGTAACAACAATGGTTTTATCAACTTGTTTATTGGCTCCACTTTCGAAAAGAATGGCCGCTTCTTTTAAGATATAAGGAGAGGATTGTTTTTTACACCACTCATCAAAATGCTTAGCAACAGCAGGATGAACTATTGCATTTAGAGATGCTAACTTCGTTGTATCAGAAAAAACAATTGCAGCTATTTTTTTTCGATCAATTTGCTCGAATTCATTTAAAATAGATGCTCCAAACAAGTTGAGCAATTCCGATTTAACGGTGGAATCACAATCAAGTATTTTTTTTGCTTCATCATCTGAATAATAAACAGCAACACCCAACAATTCAAACAATTTGCAAACCGTAGTTTTGCCACTACCTATCCCACCTGTAATGCCTACTTTTATCATTTTTTTATAATATATTCAACCTTTTCGGGATTAATTTTCATTGCTCTTACTGAAGAAGGATATTTAACCAATACTACTTTTACATGATTGCTAGCTGCTTCTATTTTAGAATAATCAACTACTGCTTTAAATAAGGATACATTAATTTTATCGTAATCCTTAAAGGCAACATTGTATTTTACTTGCACTTTATCTGGGAATGTTTTTAGGGCATAGCCAGCTGGTAAATTCTCTACCTCTATAGGTAAATCAATACTCGCTTCAGTATATTTTTGAACATTAATTTTTAGCTGAATTTTTGCTGGTTTAATTTCCACTAATTCCAGCGACTTGTTCTTTAAAATTGCAGCATAAATTGTTTGCGACTTATTAATATTTTTTAGCTCTATTGGTTCTGTTTCAAGTTCCGAAATTTTATCAATTAAATCCGCAGCACCAGAAATTTCGACCATTGATGGAAGCAATGCAACCGTATCAACTAATTGGAACTGGGTATCAAACGCTAAAGAATAATTTGCTTTCAAAGGAACTCGTTTCGATATTTTTTTATTGTAATTTAAAAAAATGGTATCTGGAAGTACCCTTACTATTCTCATACTACTGCTAATCTGTGCCTTTATTTTATCCAATCTGCTATTCGTAAGTAAATAATAATGATTTTTTGAAATCAATGGTTTGGCATCTTTTAAATCAATTGTAACATCCTCTACTTTATTTTTTAATTTGTAAAAAAGGAGATTAAAACCTCTGGAAGTAATTTCCATATCAATATGTTCAGGCAAACTATTGGCTAAAACTTTATCCTGAGGCAAATGCGTATACCTAGCAGGGAAACTAACTGTAATAGTGTAATCTTTCGATAAATTCATTAATAACCAAAAAAACATAGCCAATAAAATGCACATAAAAAATGTGATAAGCTTTTTATTCAGCTTCACAGGCACATTAGAGTCGGCACTTTTAAAAATACTAAGCAATGATTTTTTCATCGTTATACAACATTCATTTTTTAAGCGAATTAAATCGCTGATATTCCTACTAAATTACAAAAAAATAGCGTTGAGTAAATGTTACCCAACGCTATCCAATAAATTTCTAGAACTTATTTTTGTTCAGCACCTATCATTGTTGATGAATCCATTGAAATTGCATTTTTTTCAATTTTCAACTTAACTCCACCTTCAACAGTAATCATAAATGTTGTGTCCTGCACTTCAGATATTTTACCATGAATACCACCAATTGTAACAATTTTGTCACCTACCTTAATGTTTTCACGAAACTTTTTTTGCTCCTTCGACTTTTTTAACTGAGGGCGAATCATGAAAAAATAAAATACTACAATGATTAAAATTAATGGAATAAACTGTCCTAATTGAGCCATAATGTTTGAGTTTTAAATTATTTATTATTGTTATTATTCTTCTTCGGGTACTATAATTGTTGTACTAATGGTTAGTAATTTTGTACTTGGTGTACAATTGGTTGTTAAGGTTACCGTTTTTTCAACCAAACCGGATTTACCATCACTGTTAAACACAACATCTATTTTAGATTCTTCACCTGGTTTTACAGGAACTTTTGGGTAGTTCGGAATAGTACAACCACAGCTAGCTGATGCATTTGAAACTATTAAATCTGAATTTCCTGTGTTTTTAAATGTAAACGAGTAGGATACTTTTTCGCCTTGCGTTATTTTCCCAAAATCATGTTTTTCTTCAGCAAATGTCATTTGTGGCCCCATTCCAGCCGGAACACTTTTGTCGGATGCCGTAGCAGGAACATTAATCACATCAGTAGAAATTTGTGGCTCTGTTTGATTTATTTTTGGCGGTTCACATGAAACTACCAATAATGCTAATCCAAAAAATAATAGTTGATTTTTCATGTTTGTTGATTTTTGAATTTATCTAATTCTAATTAAATGTTCTGTTTAATTATTCCATCAAGCCACGGCCCATTTTATTCAGCATATTGCCTGACTTAAAGTCTGCAACCAATTTATCTAAAATACCATTGATAAATATTTTACTCTTAGGAGTACTGTACATTTTAGAAATTTCAATGTATTCATTCAACGATACTTTGATTGGAATACTTGAAAAGTGCAACATTTCAGTAATTGCCATTTTCATTAACAATACATCCATCATTGCAATACGTTCTACTTCCCAATTTTTTGTTTTATCGCTTATCAACTTTTCTGTTTCATCATTACGAATAGCTGTTTGACGTAACAAGTCTCTCACAAATTCAGAATCTTCTTCTCTGTCTTTATAAAGTACACTCAAATGAAAGTCAGGTGTAGTGTCTTCTTTAAACGACTCAATAGTTTTAACAACCGTTGGGTTTACAACATAAATATCATCGCCCCAATGCAAATTTTTCTCTTCGTACAAATGATTCAATACTTCGAAATCAGCCATAAACTCTCTGAAAATTTCTAGAATAAAATTACGGTGTGTTTTGTACGAGTCATCAGAAACATTCATATACTTTCCGTATTCTTCAGAAGCTTTGATATTATTCAATACCTTCTTAACTAGCTCAAAATCGTTATTCCAGCTAATTTTTCGGTTATTCATTTCACGTTTCAAATGAATATTTTCTTCCAGTTGAATCAAAAATTTGTTTTCAATAAATTTTAAATTAGGATTCAACTCATCTGCAGTAGGCAAATGTTTTGATTTTGCATCTTCAGAAATAACCGAAGCTACATGCTTTAATTCTAGTAAAAATGCTAATTGATAAATGTATAAATCATAAATTTTATCAATACCGTTAAACATTTCTCGTTCAGTTTTTGCCAAATCTTTATTCTCCGATTGAAAAAAACCATACAAGGCTTGCATCACCTTAATTCTTAAATACCTTCTGTTTAACATTTCCTTTTAAATTTATTTAAATCAACTGACAATATCATAAGTCGACCCACTATCCTCTCACTAAAAGCTAACTTTAATTTTTGCAATATCAGCAATACGCTTTTCAGCGATTCTGTTTGCAGCCATATACGTTGGTATATTTTGTTCTTTTGAAATTTTAAAAATATTCAAGGTTGTATCGTATATTTTTTCGGCATGTGCCAATGCTCTTTCTCTATTATAACCTTCTAGTTCATAATATACGTTTATGATACCACCTGCATTCACTACAAAATCGGGAGCATACAATATTCCTTTTTCAATCACCAATTTGCCATGTACATTTTCATCTGCTAACTGATTGTTTGCAGCACCACAAATAATGGCACACTTCAAACGACTTAATGTATCTGAATTTACCGTTGCACCCAATGCACATGGAGCATAAATATCCATGTCTAAATCGTATATTTTTGTTCCGTCAGTTATTACATCTGCGCCTGTTTCTTTTGCAACCGCTTTTACTCGCTCTTCATTGATATCAAATATTGAAACTTTTGCTCCTTCTTTTACTAAGTGCTTCACTAAACTCTCCCCAACATGGCCAATACCTTGAACAACAACTTTTTTACCTGCCAAACTATCATTTCCCCACTTTTCTTTTGCAGATGCTTTCATTGACAAATAAACACCATATGCAGTTACAGGTGAAGGATCACCACTACCACCCATATTTACAGGTAAACCACTTACAAAATCTGTTTCCATTTTAATGTACTCCATGTCTTTTGTGCTTACTCCAACATCTTCTGCCGTAATGTATTTACCTGATAAACTATTTACAAATTTTCCGAATCTACGCATCAAAGCTTCATTCTTTTGCGTTTTTGAATCCCCAATAATTACCGCTTTTCCACCGCCTAAATTTAGACCAGCAACGGATGATTTGTAGGTCATACCACGCGACAAGCGCAATACATCTGTTAATGCCTCCATTTCATTATTGTATGCCCACATGCGCGTTCCACCTAAACTTGGCCCCAAAACCGTATTGTGGATAGCAACGATAGCCTTTAATCCAGTTTCGTTATCATTACAAAAAACTACTTGTTCGTGATTGTTTAAAGCCATTTGAGCAATCACAGGATTCTCCATCAAAGAAGAATTTTTAATATCCTGAACTTGTATCATACTTATTTGTTTATAGATTCGTGAATAGTGAATTTGCGAAATTTTAATCCGTACTTTTGTCCATTAACTATTTGGTGGCGCAAAATTATAGTTATTTTCCGAGTAGCCAAAATGTATTGAAGATTATAAATAGATTATCAGCACTAGCAAAAGGCTGAATTATAAGATAAACAAGCAATAGGTATCGTTTACCTACAATTTAAAGGACGTGAAAGCATTAAAACATATAAATAAATATTTTTTCAAATACAGGTGGCGATTGGGCTTAGGCGTGCTTTTCGTTATTCTATCAAACATTTTCGGTGTTTACTCTGTAACATACGTAAGAGACGCTATTGATTTTCTGAAAGATATTCCTGCAGTTAAAGCGAACGTAAGCGAACCTTATGCAAAACTCCTTTATTTTGGCATGCTCATCATTGGATTAGCCATTGTTAGTGGTTTCTTTTTATTCTTAATGCGACAAACAATTATTGTTATGTCAAGATTAATTGAATACGACCTTAAAAATGAAATTTATGAGCATTATCAAAAATTAGATGTAAGCTTTTATAAGCGAAACAATACTGGCGATATCATGAACCGCATCAGCGAAGATGTGAGTAAAGTTCGGATGTATATTGGTCCTGCAATTATGTATGTCATCAATACTGCTATCACCTTTTCGTTAACCATTTTTGTGATGATAAATATTGATTTAAAACTAACCCTTTTTGTTCTTATCCCATTGCCCATATTAGCTATATCAATCTATTATGTAAGCAATACAATCAACAAAAAAAGCACAAAAGTTCAGGAACAACTTTCAAATATAACCACACATGCTCAAGAAGCATTTTCGGGCATTCGAGTATTAAAAGCCTATGGCCGAGAAGCCAACTCCGTTAAGGATTTTGAGCAACAAAGTATTGCCTACCAAGATAAAACAATGGCACTCATAAAAACAGAATCATTATTTCAACCGTTTATGATTTTGTTGATTGGTTTAAGTACCATTTTCACAATTTACGTTGGTGGAATGCTTGTGATTGAAGGCAAAGGATTAACCTATGGTAACATTGCTGAGTTTATCGTTTATGTGAATCGCTTAACATGGCCAATAGCATCCTTGGGTTGGGTTACCTCATTAATACAAAGAGCGGCAGCTTCACAAGCGCGTATCAATGAATTTTTACATACCGAATCGTTAATTAAAAACACAAACACTTCAATGGAACCAATCAAAGGAAACATTGAGTTCAAAAATGTATCATTCACTTATTCCGATTCAGGAATTCAAGCATTAAAAAATATCTCTTTTAGCATTGAACAAGGAAAATCTTTAGCAATTATTGGCAAAACAGGATCGGGCAAATCAACCATTGCAAACTTAATTACCCGACTTTATGATTGTTCTGAGGGCACAATACTTATCGATAACAAAGCTATTCAATCACATAACATTGAGCAACTAAGAAGCAGTATCGGCTATGTTCCTCAGGAAGTATTTTTATTCTCTGATAGTATCGCCAATAATATTTCGTTTGGTATTGGAAGCAAAAACCAATCGAAAATAGAAAAAGCAGCAAAGGATGCAGCTATTCTATCTAACATTGAAGGATTCCAAGAAAAATTTGAAACCATAGTTGGAGAAAGAGGAATTACCCTTTCTGGGGGACAAAAACAACGAATCTCCATTGCAAGAGCAATTATTAAAGAACCACAATTACTTATTTTCGATGATTGCTTATCAGCTGTTGACACTGAAACGGAAGAGGAAATACTCAACAATTTAAAAAGCATTATGAAGGATAAAACAACTATCATTATTAGTCATCGTGTATCCTCCGTAAAAAATGCCGATTCGATTATTGTAATTGAAAATGGCAGTGTAATTGAGCAAGGCAAACACCAAGAATTACTAGAAAAACAAGGCAGTTATTTCAATTTATACAAAATGCAACTGTTGGAGGAAGAGAAAAACTAGTATTTAGCACGATTTGAGGTTTCCAACAAGCTTTCAAAAGTTATTAACAAGCCTTGTTTTAGCAATTTTTTTTGTAAACATTTGCTTACAGTATAACTAAAACAACGATAAATTATTCAATTATGACGATGGAAGAAGGATTTGATAAAAATGGAAATGACAGAGACGATATTTTCTCAAAATCTGTTAGAGCTGGAAAAAGAACTTATTTCTTTGATGTAAAAAGTACAAAAGGAAATGACTATTACTTGACCATTACAGAAAGCAAAAAGCGTTTTGGAGATGATGGAAAGTTCTTCTATGAAAAACATAAGTTATTCTTATACAAAGAAGACTTCGAAAAATTCTTAGAAGGCTTGAATGAATCAATCGAACACATCAAAGCTAATTCTCCGGCAATTGAACCTCGTGCTGAACACACACCTGAAAGCAATTCGTTTTCAGATGTAAATTTTGAAGATTTAGACAAATAAAAAAATAACATATAAAAAAAGCCCCATTACAAAATTGTAATGGGGCTTTTTTATGCTATTTATTTCTTGTTATTCAACTCTTTTAATTGAGCAACCAACCGATTTGGTTGAATTAGTTTTTACAGGAGCACCAGACCCAACTGCTGTAATTGCATTTTTTAAATAATGCTCTTTTGCATCGTTCACATCTTTAATGTTATCATCAATAGCTCCTCGATATGCTAAGCCTTTTTTATCAAACAAAAATACATGAGGTGTACGTGTTGCGCCAAAAGCATCAGCTATCACTGAGTTTTTATCAACTACATAATGAAAATCATAAGCTTGAGCCTTTGCATATTTTTTCATTTCTTCAAATGAATCTTCATCTTCGCGTTGTGCTTCATTCGAATTGATTAGGATAATTCCTATTTTATTTTTCTTCGCCAAAGAAGCAACATCTTTAATGCGTGCTTCACTCAATTTTACGTAAGGACATGTATTACAGGAAAAAATAACCAACAACCCATTTTCTCCTTTTGAATCAGCAAGTGAAAACTCCTTACCACTCACGTCCATCATTTTAACATCTGCACTCGGAATAGCTTTACCAATCTCTAATTCAGGATTTGTTGCCGGGCCAAAGGCTGTAACTACTGTTGCAACAGCCAAGGTTAATACAAACACAGTCTTTTTCATTTCAATTTGTTTTGGTTTTTAATTACTCTAATTTACAAAAACCAAACCACAAATCAATCATTTTTTATTAATTCTTTATAAATAAATTGCTCTTGAAGTGATTCAAATGGACGGTAAACATAATACACGTATCCATTCTTCACTTTTATCTGGTCAACATACTGATTAGTAAGCTTATAAGAAGCAATAATTTTACCCGAATATAAACTCACCTGCTTTAAATAGTAAAAACCATTTTTTTGGTACAATGCATATGCGTTATTGGTTTCCTTGTCTATGATAATTTTATGCTTCCATTCTCTCCAACTTTTTGGATGGTGATAATCAATTGTAATTGAATCCAACAACTGATGACTTTTATTATATTTTAAAATTGCATTGTTGTAATGATCAAATACACAAACAGTATCTTTTAGCACAAATAATGGCGCGTATAAAGGAGAATAGTAAACACTGGAAGTAAGACCACTCATAGTAGCAGCAACTCTGTGAAAATCTACTCCGTAATAATTGGCCAATTTCCGAGCATACAAACGTTCTTTCGGTTTTAAGAAATAATATTCCATGTTATAACCTTTCAATTGTTCTTGATCGGTTACTGTCTTTAATGTAGCATAACTGCTATCAGTAGTATTGTATGCGAAATATGTAAATTCGGGATAATCACGTTGATAATTCGAAAAATAGATATTCTCTTTAACGGTATCAATGCAGGGCATAATATGAGCAATGTATTCATCGGCAGGTAATTCACCTAAATGAATTACATTATTTTGAATGGATACTTGATAAATGTGATTGGTACAAATCACATTTATTTTACCCAAATAATCTTTGTATAATCGATTTGCTTCATCGGGTAAAACAAATGAAGAAAGCACCTTTTGAGATTTATCTACAAGCATCACCTTTGCTTTTTCAAGCGATTTCTCGAACGTAAGCAAGATCAATTTATCCTCTTCAAAAAATTCAAAATCGGCTACGCTAAATTTACTACTACCAAAAACAGTATCAGCCACTTTTTGCGAAGTAACGGTAACTGTCCCTAAATCGTATGATTTTTGAGCAAATGTCTTGAATTGCAAGAGAATTAAAAGTAGAATCGAAAGTAGTAAATAACGCATATAACCTCCTTTTTGCATTAAAGACGTTTTAATAAAAATATTCCATAAATTTGATTCAACTAATTTTTCTGATTTGTACGACTTCTATAAAATATTGGAGATACCACGCACTGCTAGCGCAGAAGAAATAAAGCGCGCCTATAGAAGTAAGGCCAAAATTGTACATCCCGATGTAAACAACTCACCAAAAGCAAACGAAGTGTTTTTAGTCATTAATGAAGCGTATGAAACATTAATTGATGAACACAAACGTTATTTACACGATGTTAAATTAAATTATGTAGATGCTACAAAAGCAGAAGCAGAAAGAAAAAAACAATACTACGGTTCCTCTGTAAAGAATGACACCTATAGCAATACCAATAATTTTCATTACGACTGGGAGAGCTATAAAAAGATGGCCAAAGAAAAAACGGATGAGGATTATTACAACCAATCACCTTGGGTGTATAATCTGTTTTTTGCGAGTGGAATGTTTGTAGGTTTTATAATTGTAATTGTTACCATTGTTGGAACCTATCAAAAGCTTTGGAGTACACCATTTGTACTAATAACAATTCCTGGAATTATATTGATTCGAGAAGGCTGGAAAGGGATCATGAAAAAAGAATCCATGCTCAAGGTATTCCTAAAAAAATTCAAATCCACAAATAAGTAACTACGCTTTCCTTTTAGAAATAATCATTAAACCAATAAATGTAAACAAGCCATTTATCAATAAAAGTTCGTAGCCGAATTTATACCCAGCAAACCATTGTTCTGAATTTTTATTTAACAAATAAGAAAACACAACGGATAAAATGGAAACCAATGGCACCAATACATCTTTCACTTTAAGCTTCGTAAACAACCCAAAAGTAAACAATCCTAATAATGGACCGTAGGTATAAGCTGCCACTGTGAATATAGCATCCAACACGGAGGTTTTTGGAACAATTTCACACAATAAAATAGTAATCAATAATACAAAGGCAAAACCAATATGTACTATATGTCGGATGTTTGTTTTTTTCTTTTCAGAAAAATGTTCCTTATCATCAATGTGAAGAAAATCGATACAAAAAGAAGTAGTTAGTGTAGTCAAAACAGAATCAGCACTAGAGAAGGTTGCTGCCGTTAATCCAATGATAAAGACAATGGCTGCAAACACACCCAAATGTCCGAGTGCTAAAGTTGGGAATACTTTATCTGTAATAATTTTTCCAGTCTCAGGATTTATTGGCATTTGAATGCCTTGTTTTTCGGCAAAAATATAGAGCAATGCACCGAGTGAAAGAAAAAATAAATTCACAAAAACCAATACAATGCTAAACCAATAAATATTTTTTTGAGCCGATTTTAAATCAGGACAACTCAAATTTTTCTGCATCATATTTTGATCCAAGCCTGTCATAACAACTGCAATAAATGCACCACTCAAAAATTGCTTAAAGAAATACGACTTTTCCTTCCAATCCCAGAAAAACACTTGGGAATATTTACTGTTTTTTACTTCACGGATAACATCCACAAAGCCAAAATCGAGACTACTCATGATTGCTGTAATGGATAGGATGACACCCAACAATAACAATCCTGACTGTAATGTATCTGTCCACACCAATGTTTTTATACCACCACGATAGGTGTATAACAACATTAAAATAATTATCAAGGCAACGGTTACCACGAATGGTACGCCATAGCTATCAAACACAAACAATTGGATTACTCCAGCAGCAAGATACAAGCGCAAGGCCGCACCAATAATTCTTGATATTAAAAAATAGAATGATCCCGTTTTTTGAGAAAACGAACCAAAACGCTCATTCAAATAACTGTATATAGAAATTAAATTCAGGCGATAATACAGCGGCAATAATACGCGAGCAATAATAAAATAACCTACCAAATACCCCAATACCATTTGCATATAGGAAAACTGACCAGAATTAACGGTACCTGGTAAAGAAATAAACGTTACACCCGAAAGCGAATCACCAATCATTCCGAATGCTACAGCATACCAAGGAGAAGACTTATTTCCTAAAAAGTAAGAATCATTGTTTGCATTACGAGATGTGTACCAAGCAATCATCATCAGTAATGAAAAATAACCTAGAATGCTAATAATTATGATTAATGGCGACATCTTTTTATATTTTGTATACAACAAATAAAACGAATAAAAGCCCTAACTTTGCATGAAGTGATTTTTGTATATTAACAAAGTTTTTCACAGCTACTCAACTCGAAAATGAAAAAGAAGCTTTTTATCATTTTTTTTCTTTGTCTGATTACATTCGGAGGACTAATCAACTATGGTTTTAAAAATCATAAACCAACGAGTGCTTCTTTAGTAATTGAAAATAAAAAAGCTGCTTCTGGTTACAACTACACAATATTTTATAAAAACAACTTATTGATGGATGTTTCATTAAAACGACCAGATAAAAACGATAAAAACATCTTAATCTGCATTCCTGCAGCCTATACAGACTTACAATCCTATTTTGTTGATGGCTTATACATAGACAGTGGAAAGGTGTATAATAAAAACAAAGTCAATCATAGTTTAGGTGGCGCCATTAAAATTATAAATGGTAATTGTGAAATTTTCCCAACACAAAAAGGCAAACTATTGAATGATTCACTTATTAATTTAATTGTTTCAAAAAAAGGCTCCTTGTTTCAACAAATACAAATGGTAGAAAAAGGTGTGGGAGCTAAATATAAGGATACAAAGCTTTTTCAGCGAAGAGCCATTGTGAAATTAAAAGGTAACAAAACAGCAATCATTGAATCGTATGAGCATATTACATTAACAGCCTTTACAAAAGATTTATTGGAACTTGGCGCAGTAGATGCGCTCTATACGGATATGGGAGCTTGGGATGAGGGTTGGTACCGACAAGACAATAAACTAATTACAATTGGTAGAATGAAAAGTCAAACTGAGAAACAATGCAATTGGGTTGTGTTTAAAGAGAAATAGCATATGTGTGGCATAACAGGAGTTTTAGCATTTAACGAAGAAGGGACAAAATACTTATCAAAAATAAGTGCGGCTACCTATGCATTATTAAAACGTGGGCCAGATGGAGAAGGTATTTATTTTGATAAAAACTGTGCATTAGGACACCGTAGACTTTCAATTATTGACACCAGCAATGCAGCAGCACAACCTTTCACAGATGCTTCTAATAGGTACACAATAGTATTTAACGGAGAATTATTTAACTACAAATCTCTGCGCAAAGAATTAGAACAAAAAGGATTTCAATTCAGATCACAAAGTGATACGGAAGTATTATTGAATTTATTTATAGAATATAAAGAAAAATGTTTGGAGCAATTGGATGGTGAATTTGCATTTGCCATTTATGATAAAGAAACAGAAGATTTATTTTTAGCACGCGATCGCTTTGGCATAAAACCACTTTACTATTACAAAGATGAAAATCGTTTTGTATTTGCATCTGAAATGAAAGCCATAATTGCTTTTGATATTCCAAAAGAAATTGATAAATCATCCTTAGAAACCTATTTTCATCTAAACTATATCCCTTCTCCCTACTCTATTTTAAAAAATGTTTTAAAAATAGAAGCGGGTTGTTATATGAAAATAAATCAAAAAGAAAATTATTCGATTCATTCTTATTACACAATCCCTTTTGTTAACCCAAAGAATCAACAAAAAGATTATGCTCAAGCAAAAAATGAATTAAAAATTATATTGCAAGAGTCAGTTCAAAACAGAATGGTTGCAGATGTGCCATTGGGTACATTCCTGAGCGGAGGAATCGACTCATCCATCATAACCGCAATTGCAGCAAGACACACATCAAAGTTAAATACATTTTCAATTGGCTATAAAGATGAGCCACTATTTGATGAAACTGCATTTGCTCAACTAGTAGCAAAAAAACACAATACAAATCATACAGTATTTGAATTAAGCAATGATGATTTGTATGCAAGCCTTCATACTGTTTTGGATTATATTGATGAGCCTTTTGCTGATTCATCGGCTTTGGCAGTGAACATTTTGAGTATGCAAACACGCAAACATGTTACCGTTGCTCTTTCTGGTGATGGTGCCGATGAATTATTTGCAGGCTACAATAAACATGCAGCAGAGTTAAAAGCTCGTCACGGTGGTTTCACAACTAAACTTGTTAAAGCTAGTCGTCCATTATTAAATCAATTGCCAAAATCAAGAAACTCTAAAACAGGAAATAAAATTCGTCAGTTACAAAAATTTGCGGAAGGAATGAAATTAAGTCCGCAAGAACGTTACTGGCAATGGGCAAAATGGTCGGGCTTCAAAAAAGAAGATATTTTCTCAACCACATTTTTAAAAAACGAAAATGAATTTTCTGGTTATACAAAGCGAAAAACCGAGTTGCTAAAAGAGATTAATTCAGATTATAATTCGGTGCTTTTAGCAGACATGAAACTTGTTTTGGAGAATGACATGCTAGTAAAAGTAGACAGAATGAGCATGAGTCAAAGCTTAGAAGTGCGTGTTCCATTTTTAGATCATAAACTAGTTGATTTTGCTTTTTCACTACCTGCTAACTTTAAAATTGATGGAGAGCAGAGAAAAAAGATTTTAAAAGAAACTTTTAAAGAGGATTTGCCTCAAGAGTTGTTTAATAGAGGCAAGAAAGGATTTGAAGTGCCTTTGTTAAAATGGTTTAAGACCGATTTGAAATCAATGATTACAAATGAATTATTATCCGATGAATTTATCCTTGAACAAAACATATTTAATATAACAGAAATTCAAAAGTTGAAATATCAACTATTTAGTTCCAATCCGAATGATGCTGTAGAGAAAACATGGGCGCTAATTGTATTTCAATATTGGTGGAAAAAATATTGTTGCTAAATCGAACTTAAGGAAAGGCGTTTTATATGGAAACGAAAGAAAATAAAATTAGAGTATTACGCATCATTAACCGATTTAATCTAGGTGGACCAACCTATAATGTTGCCTATTTAAGTAAATATTTATCCGATGACTTTGAAACACTTTTGGTTGGAGGAGCGAAAGATGAATCAGAAGAAAGCTCAGATTTTATTGTCAATAATCTTGGGCTAAAACCAATTATCGTGGAAGAGATGATGCGTGAAATTGATTTAAAAAACGATTTTACAGCTTATAAAAAAATCAAAAAAATAATCCAAGAATACAAACCTCATATTGTTCACACACACGCATCAAAAGCAGGGACATTGGGACGACTCGCAGCATCGTCTAGTGGTGTGCCAATTATCATTCACACCTTTCATGGGCATGTTTTTCATTCCTATTTCGGGAAATTAAAAACGGCTTTTTATAAAAATATTGAACGCTATTTAGCAAAAAAATCAACCGCAATAATTGCAATAAGCGAGATACAAAAAAGCGAGTTAGTAGACATCCACAAAATTTGCAAATCAGAAAAAGTGCACATTGTTCCTCTAGGATTCGATTTAAGTAAATTTCAGGAAAATCAGGACTTAAAACGAAAACACTTCAGAGAAAAATACAATCTTGCAGATGATGAAATTGCAATTTCAATAATTGGACGATTGGTTCCTGTTAAAAATCACGCATTATTTTTAGAGGGGCTGAAACAGGTTTCTACTCAAACGTCAAAAAAAATAAGAGCATTTATAATTGGCGATGGTGAATCACGAGCTGAAATAGAAGCAAAAGCAACTGAATTAGGAGTTCCATTTATTGACGGGACAAAATCTACTCAAAAAACACTATTAACATTCACTTCGTGGATTAAAGAAATTGATATTGCTTTGGCTGGCAGCGACATTATTGCATTAACATCCTATAATGAAGGTACTCCTGTAAGCTTAATTGAGGCACAAGCTGCAAATAAACCAATTGTGACTACGAATGTTGGAGGGATCGAAAATGTTGTTTTACCCAATAAAACCGCTATTCTTTGCGAAAACAACAATGCTACAGAATTTAGCAACGAACTCTTAAAGTTGCTTGAAGATGATGTATTGCGTCATACTATGTCTCAAAATGGCTGGATGCATGTAAAAGAAAAATTTCATTTTACCCGCCTAGTTTCCGATATGGAAAAACTCTACAAAAAACTCCTAAAAAAGGACTTATAATATTAATTTTAGGGCATTTCAGTTATTTTTTTAACTTTGTTTGTTATTATTTAAAACAAACTATGCGTAAACTACTTTTATTAGCAGGAATAGCTCTACTTTTTTCCAGTTGTGGCTGGTTAAATTCAAGTATAATGCTTAAAACAGGCAAAAACTACCAATATTCAAAAAATCCTGATTCTACAAAAAATGCCGATTACATCATTTCTGCAAATGATGTCATTGAATTTCGAATATTCTCCAATGATGGGTTTAAATTAATAGACTTAACATCACTTAACCAAATGAATCGTGACTATCAAATGAATAACCGCATGGATTTTTTGGTAGAATTCGATGGGAATGTAAAGCTGCCTATATTAGGTCGTACAAAATTACTGGGATTAACTGTTCGTGAAGCGGAGCTAATGCTTGAAGAAAAATATGCTAGTTACTATGTAAAACCATTTGTTTTAATGTCAGTCCAAAACAAACGTGTAATCGTTTTTCCAGGAAATGCTGGGGATGCAAAAGTAATCCCCCTGCTCAACAACAACACAAGCCTTATAGAAGCATTGGCACTAGCTGGTGGAATATCCGATGATGGAAAAGCTCATAAAGTAAAATTAATCAGAAGAATAAACGATAAAGATGAAGTTTATTTAATTGATTTATCAAAAATAGAAGGCATCAAACAAGCAAATCTTGTTTTACAAGCGAATGACATTATCTACGTAGAACCTAGAAAGAAAATAGGAAGCAAAGTGCTTGCTGAAATTGCACCTATCGTAAGTTTATTAACCAGTTCCCTTATCATAATTACTTACGCTAATAGCTTATCAAAATAAACATCGCTTTTAAAACACAGCTATGCTACAAGAAGATATTTCAAAAACAAGCGAAAATTTTGAACGTTATAAAGAACGTATCTCTAACTTTAGTGGCGAGTTCGAGTTAGGTTTGTTTTTATTTATTGCTCGAAAAAGTATTATTTGGATTTTATTGTTTTTTGTTCTCGCTTTTGCAGGCTCATATATCTATTTGAGATACACCCCACCAACATATGAATCGCACAGTATTATTCAGATACAAACAAGCAATCAAGCAAATAAGGTATTAAATGTAGAAAACATTTATGAAAATCGAAATGAGTTACCCGAAGCTATCGAATTACTTAGATCAAAAGTTTTTTTGAAACGAGTTATCAGCAAATTGCCATTAGATATATCCTACTATAACGAAGGAACCTTTAAAGCAAACGAACTTTATAAAAGTGCTCCTTATGCTGTTGAAGTAAAAATTAAAAATGAAAGTATAATAGGAAAAAAAATATATATAAATTTCGACAATCGATTAAATGGATACATAGAAATTGTAAACAATGAAAACAAAATAAAACTTGCTTTTAAATCAAACCAATGGTTAAGTACTCCTGAATTTGATTTAAAAATAAGTGTACTGAATTTCCCGGAAATACAAAAACAAAACAGTCAGGTAAAACAAAACCTTTATTATTTTACGATTAATAGCAATGATGCAGTAGTAAATGACTGCTCTCAAAAACTTGAAGTTAAACTCTTAAGTGAAGGAGCTAAAACGATTTTAATTTCATACACAGATTTTAACGCACTAAAAACAAGTGACATTATCAATGCTATTACTGATGAATATACTAATTTTGATGTAGAACGAAAAAGCGAAAGCTCTAAAAGCATTATCAATTTTATTGACGTTCAGCTTGATGTAGTGTATAACCGATTAAAAGAATCTGAAAGTTCCATCCAAGATTTTAAAAAAGATAATAACGTAAATGAAAATAAAGACATTGCTACATCAAACGCTTCTCGCCTAAACGATTTGGATGACCAAATTATTTCACTAGAACTGGAAGAAAGTGTACTAAGTAAGATAGAACGCGAAATAACCAAAACTAAAAATATTGATACCTACAACCTCCTTGCGCTATTGGCTGGAACAAATTTAGAGAGCAATATCTCTTCATCTGTTAACAGCTTGCACAAACTACTTATTCAGAAAGAGGAAATGCTCTACGAAGTTACTCCTAGTAGTGAAGCAATTAAAGCGATTGACTACCAAATCAATATCCAAAAAAGTTTATTAAAAGAAAGTATTAAAAGCATTAAAAACAACATTTCAACCAGAAAAGAAGATTTACAAAGCAAAACCACACAGTTTGAAGGAAAGTTCAAGCAGTTACCAGAAAATGAAGTTGAATATGCTCGACTACAACGATTATACTCAATCAATGAAAAGTATTATACACTTTTGCTTGAAAAGAAAACAGAATATTCAATCTCAAAAGCTGGTTTTGTTTCTCAAAATTTAATTTTAGAAAAACCATTTACGCCAAATAGCCCCGTTTCTCCAAACAGAAAAGTAACATTCATTGGTTATTCGCTAGTTGCATTGTTTTTTAGTTTAATCTTAATTTTAATGAGATACTTTGCTCACAATGAAATTACGTCATTAAATGAAATTACTAAGCATACACATGCATCAATTAGTATTTTAGGAATTGTTCCTAAATCAAACCAAAACATTCCAGTATCGCAACTACTAGTCGATAAAAATCCGAAATCTTTAATAGCCGAAGCATTCAGATCAATTCGCAGTAATTTGCAATTTATTTCAAATGAACCAGGTGCAAAAGTAATTGCACTTACTTCAACCATTTCTGGAGAAGGCAAAACATTTGTTGCTATTAATCTTGCGGGTATAATTGCATTTTCAGGTAAAAAAGTTATCATTCTCGATTTAGATATGCGTAAACCGAAAATCCATTTAGGTTTTAATGCAGATAATAGTGTTGGAATGAGTACACTTCTTATAGGAAAAGATAATATTAATTCTGCCATTAAGCACAGTGGACTAGAGAATTTAGATTTTATAACCGCAGGCCCAATCCCTCCTAATCCTTCAGAATTGATTATAAGTGAAAAAATGGAAGAGATTGTGACGCATCTGAAGGCATTATATGACATTGTAATCATTGACAATCCTCCTGTTGGTTTGGTTAGTGATGGAATTGCAATGATCCAAAAAGCTGATTACCCAATCTATATTTTCAGAGCTGATTATTCAAAACGTAATTTCATCCAAAATGTTGATCGTTTGTTTAATGAAGCTAAAATTAAAAAGTTATCTGTCATTTTAAATGGTGTGGACATTGAACGTAAAAGTTATGGATACAATTATGGCTATGGCTATGGATATGGATATGGATATGGATACGGATACTATGACGATGGTGCAAAATCAAGTAAACGCAAAAAATCGATCTTTAATAAATAAGTTTTGTTATGGAAATTATTAAAACACCAATTGAAGGATTATTAATTATACAACCGAAAGTATTTGAAGATGCGAGAGGCTATTTTTATGAATCCTACAACAAACAAGTATTTATTAATAACAATATAGATGTTGATTTTGTGCAAGATAATCAATCCTTGTCTCAAGCAGGAGTTTTAAGAGGATTGCATTTTCAAAATCCACCTTACGCACAGGGAAAACTGGTTAGAGTTTTAAAAGGATCGGTATTGGATGTTGCTGTTGATATTAGAACCAATTCTCCTACGTATGGTCAAAACTTCATTATTGAATTAAACGAGATTAATAAAACAATGTTTTGGATTCCAGCAGGCTTTGCACATGGCTTTTTAACATTAGCAGACAACACCATTTTTTCATATAAATGTACAAATTACTATAATAAAGCATCCGAAGGCTGCATATTATGGAACGATAATGACCTAAAAATAAATTGGAACATAACAAATCCAGTTTTATCAGACAAAGATAGAGAGGGTGAAGTATTTAAATCGTTCAAAAGTAATTTCTAATTTTGCAACTTATTACTATCGATTAACGTCTAAGTAATTGGTAGATTAAACGAAACTCTATGGATGGCAATTTATATCTGATTATAGTCTATTGTTCTTATTTTATAAGTGCTGTTCTGCTATCATTCTTAGTAAATGGTTTATTTTTAAAATTTGCTCGATCTTTGGGTATTAGAAACACAGAAGAAACTATCATTAGATGGAGCCCAATGGCTAAACCTGCTTTAGGCGGAATATCTTTCTTTTTAATTTTTTTAATATCATTAGCAATCTATCCAGTTTTATTTGAACAAAACCAAGCATTGTTTAATAAAAAACTGCTAGGAATTTTAGCTGCATCAACCCTCGCTTTTTTAATGGGCCTTTCAGATGATGCATATAATACGAAACCACTATTAAAACTATTTATTCAAATTGGTTGTGCTTTAATTTTAATTAGTACAGGTACACATATATCAATTTTCACTGATGCAAGTGTAAATTATGGAATGACTATATTTTGGATTGTAGGGCTTATGAATTCCATAAATATGCTTGATAATATGGATGGAATTACAGCAAGTGTTTCTATCACCATTCTTCTGAGTGCATTAGCGATTGTATTCATTAATCATGATTATTACAACTTAAACATATTACTTTTGATTGGTGTTATGGGCTCATTGATTGGCTTTTTATATTTCAACTGGCATCCATCAAAAATATTTATGGGTGATACTGGAAGCCAGTTTTTAGGTTTATTCCTAGGTGCGATGGGAATCATTTATTTTTGGAATACTCCTGATGTTAATGGTGAGTTGATTCAGTCAAAACAATTTTTTGTAACGCTGCTAACATTTGCAATACCTATTATCGACACAACAACAGTTACCATTAACCGTTTAGCAAGAGGCTCCTCTCCCTTTATTGGTGGGAAAGACCACACAACTCATTTTTTATTTTACAGTGGGATTACAGAAAAAAGAATTGCAATATTGTACATAGCTATTTGTTTCGTATCCATGTTTTTTAATTTCTTAATAATTAAATTCATTAAAGACTGGGGATACTTGCACATCACATTATTCAGCATCTACTTTATTGCATTGTTCTGGTTTTTGTATAGTCCAACACAAAAACTCAAGAAAAATAAAAATGCTTAAAAAATATATTTTTCTTATTAAACAATTTATTCTCGGCCATAGAAAAACTTTTATAGCATTAGCTGCTATTATTGTTTTAACGAGCATTTTTGAAATTATCGCATTTTATAACTCCACTAAAAAAATCGACACCAATTATGAAGATTTTTTTAGTATAAGCTATAATTCCTTTAAAGTAAATATTCCTAAAAATTTAAATTTTGCTGGCGAAAAAGTCCCAATTAAAGAACCTACCGTTCGTAGAGCAATTGCACGCGAACTACAAAAAAACATATACGAACAAACACACTCTTTGTTTTTACATAAACGTGCTAGCAGATGGTTTCCCATTATAGAACCAATCTTAAAACGAAATAAAATTCCTGATGACTTTAAATATTTAGCAATAGTTGAAAGTCAATTAACCAATGCCGTTTCGCCTCAAGGTGCAACTGGTTTTTGGCAATTAATTGGTTCAACAGCGCAAGGATATGGATTAGAAATTACAAGCGAAGTTGACGAGCGCTATCATGTTGAGAAATCAACAGAGGCCGCTTGTAAATATTTTAAAGAAGCGCACAAAATGTTTAACAATTGGACCTTAGTGGCTGCATCTTATAATAGAGGGATGGGTGGAATTCAAACACAACTCGACAAACAGAATACGGAAAATTATTACAAGCTATTGCTTACTGCAGAAACGGCACGTTATATTTATAAGGTATTAGCAATTAAAGAAATTTTATCAAGGCCAAAAGTATATGGCTACCAAATAAAAAAAGGAGATCTCTATGGAGTACCTGCAACTCGAAAAATAAAAGTAGACACTACTATTCATGATTTAAATGCATTTGCAATAGCGCAAGGCATAGACTATGAGACACTAACAACACTTAACCCATGGTTAAGATCAAACAGCCTTACCAATACATCAGAAAAAAAATACATCATTGAGCTTCCAAGAAAAGGAACTAAAATTGTTGATATTGAAAAAGAAACTAACCCCTATCCCATTTCAAAAACAGACTCGACAACTATTATAGCACCGCTGCCGACAAATGATAGTATAAAAAAGGAATAAGTAAAACACTTATTCCTTTTTATGAATTAATTATTATAATTAATGTTCAACTATTATTTTTCGAACGGTTTTACCATCAATTTTAATGAAATAAATTCCATTTGAATAATTGCTAACATCAATTATTAAAGAATTCGTTTTATCGTTATAAAAAGCAATTCGTTTCGAAACAATGTCAAATACTTCTACATAATTAAACTGCTCATCAGAAACAATCTCTAAAGAAGTCGATGATGGATTAGGATATAAACGAATTGTATTGGCTTGCTCTTGCTCATCTATTCCTACAACACAATTAACAGAATTATATGTTGGCGTAGTTGCTGTAAATGAACCGATTCCATTCGGACAACGTTGATAAGACACATCTGTTGCTTGAACACCGAAAGTAACATTATCGATGATAGTACCATTGGCATAAGATAAAATTACTTGCTCACCAGTAGCTGACAATTTGAAATTCGCATGTAATCCCGCCTGTGTAGTATCGTTATCTGCCCATACAATCAAATAATCATTAGGTGCAATTGTTGCATTATCTGGAAACATCCATTTTAGAGGAGTTAATGACGCATCCGACAAATAAGCATTTTTTAAACTTATATAATTAGATGTATTATTATATAGCTCAATCCAATCATCATGCTCTCCATCCTGATCAGCTCCAAAAAGAGAATTGGATGCTAGTAACTCATTAATTGCAACCTCACCAGTATTAATCATTGGAATAGTTGCAAACAAAGAATAATATTCGAACTCTGCACGTTCAGGAGAAAATAATCCTGCGTTATTATTTTCTGCATAAATGTAATAATGCATATACGATGCATTGATAGGCACATCTACGCCATATACATTATCACCAGCCGAGCCATCATTGTGAGCTCCATCATCATACATCGGAATGCGTTTAAATGCAGCCTCAATAGAATAACGATATCCTAAATAAACACCTGTTGTATTTGTATTCGTAACTGTAGCAGTAATTGTAACCGTTGAATTTATTGCTGGACTTGTATTCGATGCCAGAATATTGTTAATAATTGGGTATGTTGCAGTAAATTCTGTTTGTGTATTCAACCAGGTATTGCGTGCATTCATCAAATTTGTTAATCCAGGTGCACTGCTCATACCCGATGCTACATCTGTAGTTAAGTTACTTGTAAACTGAGAAAGAGTAAAAAACTTATTTACATCTGCTGTTACAGAAGTACTTATCAAGGTTTGCAAAGCTTGCGCATCGGTGTAATAACTACCATTTGCAAAGTTTTCACTCAAAATAGTACGCATGTGTGCGATGTACATCCGTTTGTATTTTGGCACTGACAAAAGTTGTTTTATCAAAGGCCATGCTGCATCAGTTGCATGCAGCAAATGTGTCATTTGTTGTTTTGAAGTTGTAGAAGTTAAATTAAGTGTACCTGTTTGACTAAATGTACCAAATGACTCATTTAAATCCCATACAACAGAATTAAATCGCCCATTATTATCCTTATACAAATAATAGTTCTGAGCAAATCCTCCTATATAGCTATCCAAATTCACTAAAACATTATCAAACGCAATCATCCATAAAGCTCTATCAACATCCAATATTTTTTCGACATTATTAATATTATTAGCTATGGAATCTGTCAATGCAATTAATTCGGCCCAACCATAATTCGATTTCATCTCATAGGCATCATAATAGGATGTACTATCTGTCCCTAAATTTACCAAGTTAGGTTTCGCTGTTGAACCTGGGCCTGCACCTGCAGGAGGATTACATTTAAAAAAAGCATTGTCATTGGAATAAAAATGAGTATTCACAAATGATTTAGATATTGATTCAGAACTTACATACAAACCAATCAAAGTTCCATTTACAGAAACATTTGCATAATTTGATAAAGGTGCATGCATGTATTTACGTAATATTTTGTAAGAAAGGACTTCACGCACAAAGGAAGGATCTTTTGCAACATTACTCAATTTAATATCTGTATACCCTTGATAATCCTGATTTTTAAAGGCATCCAATGTAATATGAAATGGATTTTTTACTTGATTGGCATTGTATGTACTATTCCCTTTGTAACGAACTCCAACGCTATCGAACTGCACACCGTTAATTTTCACCCAATTTGCCATAATATCACTCTCATAGCCCGCAGTGGCTGTATCAAGCATATAATCCCAATTTGTTTGTGTAAAGTTGATTTCTATGGATTGGATGGTATTAAGATCATAGAACGTTTGTGAAATTCCAACATTTGCTACAATAGCAAAAAGGAAGGAGAACAGATTTTTTTTCATTAAATTCGATTTCTGGTTAATTATATAGGTAGACGATATTAAAAAAGGTACCCTTCGCACTAATTTATATTTTTCTTACATAAACCTAATCATTTTTTAACATTACTCAAAACAAGCCATAAAAACCTAGGGATTAACAAAATCATTTCAATCCCACATAAAACAGCCTATTAATAAGTATTTTCTAAAGAATTTAGCCCCTTGTCCATCCAACAATACTTCCTTATCTTTGTTAAGCTTTAAAGATGTACCGAAAACTAATTTTTGGTATCTGAAATTGAGGAAAGAAAAGAAAAAGCAAAAAATGTCAATAGAAACAATTAGTGAAAGTGAGTTTTTAGAAGTAGTAGGAGCTCGTGTACACAACCTTAAAAATATAGATGTTACCATTCCACGTAATCAACTGGTAGTTATTACAGGGTTAAGTGGTAGTGGAAAATCATCATTAGCATTTGATACAATCTATGCAGAAGGACAGCGTAGATACATTGAAAGCTTTTCAGCTTATGCGCGCCAATTTCTTGGCAACATGGAGCGCCCCGATGTAGATAAAATAACAGGATTAAGTCCTGTAATATCAATCGAGCAAAAAACAGTAAACAAAAATCCACGTTCTACAGTTGGTACAATAACCGAAATCTACGATTTCCTTCGTTTGTTATATGCTCGTGCTTCAGAAGCATTTAGTTATGTAACAGGCGAAAAAATGGTACGCTATTCGGATGATCAAATCATTCAATTAATCTTAGAAAAATTTTACGATAAAAAAGTATTGATTTTAGCTCCAGTTGTTAAAGGCCGTAAAGGGCATTATCGTGAACTATTCGAACAAATAAAAAAATGGGGATACCTACGAGTTCGCATCGATGGTGAGGTGGTTGAACTTACCAAACGTGTTCAGCTCGATCGATACAAAGTGCATGATATCGAAATTGTAATCGACCGATTGGAAGTAAATGCAGATTCACGTCCACGTATTTCAGAATCATTGCAATTGGCAATGAAACAAGGAAAAGGAATCATCATGGTTCAACCTTTTGAAAAAGGAACTTTTGAGGATGAGTTTGGAAAAGTAGAATATTACTCTCGTCATTTAATGTGCCCTACTTCAGGAATTTCATACGATGAACCACAACCGAATTTATTTTCATTCAATTCGCCCTATGGCGCTTGCCATAAGTGTAATGGATTGGGAATGATTTCCGAAATCGATATCAATAAAATTATTCCAAACAAAAAATCAACAATAAAAAAAGGAGCCATTGCTCCTATTGGTCCTTATAAAGGAACATGGATATTTAAACAATTGGAGGCGATTGGCGATAAATACGGTTTCACATTAGATACTCCCGTTGAAGACATTTCGGAAGACGCGATGAATACTATTTTATTTGGTTCGGACGAAGTATTTAAAATAAAACAATATACCGACAGTGCTGCTACAAGCTACAGCATAGCTTTTGAAGGCATTGCCAACTTTATTGTAAAACAGAATGATGAACAAAGTTCACCTACTATTGAAAAATGGATTCAAGGTTTTATGAATAAAGTAACTTGTCCAAAATGTGAAGGAACACGCTTACGTCAAGAGTCCTTAAATTTTAAAATAGACAATAAAAACATTGCGGAAATTTCGCAAATGGGCATTACCGAATTAAATGAATGGTTCAAGGATATTGAATCCCGGATTGATGCAAAACAAAATACCATTGCAAAGGAAGTATTAAAGGAAATTAGAACACGAATCCAATTTTTGTTGGATGTAGGCCTGGATTATTTATCATTAAACAGAAGCTCCAGAACACTATCTGGTGGAGAAGCGCAGCGTATTCGCTTAGCAACACAAATTGGCTCCCAATTAGTTGGTGTATTGTATATTTTAGATGAGCCAAGTATTGGATTGCATCAACGTGATAATGTGCGATTAATAACTGCATTAAAAAATTTAAAAGAGATTGGCAATTCTGTTTTAGTTGTTGAGCATGATAAAGAAATGATTTTGGCTGCTGATCATGTATTAGATATTGGTCCTGCAGCTGGAGTCCATGGCGGAAAAGTAATTGCACAAGGTACACCAACTGAAATTTTAAAATTTCATACACTTACTGCTGATTACATCAACGGTGTGAAAGGAATTAAAATTCCAGAACAACGTAGAAAAGGAAATGGTAAACATTTAATTCTTAAAGGTGCAACAGGAAACAACTTAAAAAATGTTTCTATCTCCTTACCATTAGGAAAACTAATTTGTGTAACAGGCGTTTCAGGAAGTGGAAAATCTACCTTGATTAACGAAACACTTTATCCAATTTTAAGTAAACACTTTTATCGTTCTGAGAAAAAACCAATGCCATACAAATCCATTACTGGATTAGAACACATTGATAAAGTAATTGACATTGACCAATCACCAATTGGACGAACACCACGTAGTAATCCAGCAACCTACACGAATGTATTTTCAGACATACGTAATTTGTTTGCAGAAATTCCAGAAGCAAAAATACGAGGTTATAAAGCTGGACGTTTTTCTTTTAATGTAAAAGGAGGTCGCTGCGAAACCTGTCAAGGTGCTGGATTAAGAACTATTGAAATGAATTTCTTGCCTGATGTATATGTGAATTGTGAAACCTGCAATGGTAAGCGTTATAACAAAGAGACCTTGGAAATTCGTTTCAAAGGAAAATCGATTAGTGATGTATTAAACATGACCATTGATGTTGCTGTTGAATTTTTCTCAAGCATCCCTTCTATCATTCAAAAAATAAAAACATTGCAAGATGTTGGTTTAGGCTATATTACATTGGGTCAACAAAGCACTACATTATCTGGTGGTGAAGCGCAGCGCGTAAAATTAGCAACTGAATTAAGTAAACGCGATACTGGTAATACATTTTATATTTTAGATGAACCTACTACGGGTTTGCATTTCGAAGACATTCGAATATTATTAGAAGTATTAGATAAATTGGTGGATAGTGGTAACACTGTTTTGGTAATTGAACACAACATGGATATTATAAAAGTTGCTGATCACATTATTGACATTGGACTTGAGGGTGGAAATGCTGGCGGAAAAGTGCTTTGCGAAGGAACACCTGAAGAAATTATAAAAAACAAAGAAAGCTATACTGCTAAGTTTTTAAAATTGGAAATGAATAGCTAGATTCGTATTACTAAATAAGATTTACTCTAAAACAATTCGTAGTTTATGACAAATAACGATGAAGACAAAATCAGAAAAGCATTTGCATCCAAGGATTGGAATGATATAAAGGCATCTGACTCATGGCAAATATTTAAAATCATGAGTGAGTTTGTTGAAGGCTTTGAAAAAATGAGTCGTATTGGACCCTGTGTTTCTATATTTGGTTCAGCTCGAACAAAACCTGAAAACCCGTATTACCAACTTGCAGAAGACATTGCATTTAAACTTACAAAAGAAGGTTATGGAGTAATTACTGGTGGAGGACCGGGAATTATGGAAGCGGCAAACAAAGGAGCAAAAGCAGGTGGTGGAAAATCGGTTGGTTTAAACATTGTATTGCCATTTGAGCAAAGCTCCAATCCTTTTGTGGACAATGATAAAAATATCAATTTTGATTACTTTTTTGTACGTAAAACAATTTTCTTAAAATACTCACAAGGTTTTATTGCAATGCCAGGAGGATTTGGAACATTGGATGAATTATTTGAATCTATAACATTAATTCAAACAAATAAAGTAGCACACTTTCCAATTGTATTAGTAGGAAAAAAATATTGGGAAGGTTTACTAGATTGGGTAAAACAAACCATGCTATTGGAGGAACACAATATCAGTGAAAAAGATTTGGAATTGTTTCACATTGTAGATGAAGCGGATGAAGCAGTTGCAATCATCACCGAATTCTATTCTAAATATTTATTGAAACCGAATTTCTAAAAATAAAATTCATTCATGAATATTGGTTAATGCGAATCACCATTCATGAATGAGTTTTACATTACTTATTTAACTTTTTATTCTCCTTGTGACGTTTGTGATCACGCTTCGTTTTCTTTTCAATATTTTTCTTGAACGCTTTATCTAAATCGACACCCGTTTGGTTTGCAATACATATCAATACAAAAAGCACATCGGCTAATTCATCCGATAAATTTTTATCTTTTTCTTTTTTCTTGAAGGACTGTTCGCCATACTCTCGAGCAATTATGCGCGCCACTTCTCCTACCTCTTCGGTTAGAATAGCCATGTTTGTTAATTCCGAAAAATAACGAACACCGTGTGTCTTTATCCACTCGTCTACTTTTTGTTGAGCTTCTTTAATTGTAATTGTTTCCATTAAATATAAATTAAACAAAAAAGGCTTCGCAAATGCGAAGCCTTTTTATGGATTTCAAAAAAATTATTCTTGAACAACTTCGAAAGAAACTGCTGCAGTTACTTCTTTGTGGAAACGAACATTTGCAGTGTAAGTACCAACAGTTTTAAGATTGTCAGCATCTACGATTTCAATGTTTTTTCTATCAACATCATAACCTAATTTTTTGATTGCATCAGCCAATTGAACTGAAGTAACTGATCCGAAAATTTTTCCAGACTCACCTACTTTAGCGCCAACCTTAACAACCATATCTTTCAATTTAGCAACAGTAGCTTCTGCAGCTGCTTTGATTTTTTGTTCTTTAAATGCACGTTGTTTAACTGTTTCTGCTAAAACTTTTTTAGTTGAAACGGTTGCAACAGCCGCTAAACCTTTCGGAATTAAAAAATTTCTTCCGTAACCAGGTTTTACACTTACTACGTCATCCTTGTATCCAAGGTTCTTAACGTCTTGTTTTAAAATTACTTCCATTTTGTTAGCTCCTGATTATTTTAACATATCAGCTACATAAGGCAATAATGCAAGGTGACGAGCACGTTTTACTGCTTTAGAAACTTTACGTTGATATTTAACTGATGTACCTGTTAATCTGCGAGGTAAAATTTTACCTTGCTCATTTACAAACTTCAATAAAAAGTTTGCGTCTTTATAGTCGATATACTTAATTCCGCTTTTTTTGAAACGGCAGTATTTCTTTTTCTTCACATCCACTGTTGGAGGTGTAAGATATCTGATTTCTGAATTATCTGATGCCATGTTGATTTTGAATTAATTAGTTAAGATTAATTAAGCTTTTGCTTTGTTTCTACGTTTTTCGCTGTAAGCTGCTGCATGTTTGTCAAGAGCTACAGTTAAAAAGCGCAACAAACGCTCATCACGTTTATAAGCAACTTCTAAATCAGCAACAAAAGTTGCCGGTGCATGGAATTCGATCAAATGGTAAAAACCAGTTGTTTTCTTTTGAATTGGATACTGCAATTTACGTAAGCCCCAAGCGTCTTCGTGAATAATTTTGCATCCATTGTCTGTAAGCATCTTTTTGTACTTACTTACCGTCTCCTTTGCCTGATCATCAGACAAAACGGGAGTCATAATGAAGACGGTTTCATAATGTTTTAGCATTGTTTTTAAATTTAATTGGTTAATAATTTATTATTCCTTTTTTTTAAAAGGGATGCAAATATAGGAATTTTAAGAAAATAGGCAACACCATTTTCAAGATTTTTTAGCAAAAAAGCCATTCTAAGTCAGTAAAACCTGAACTTACGAGCGAAATAAACAAGCAAGACATTGATTAACAAATACTTAAAGCTTAAAAACAGCACTAATTGAGCTGCAAAAATGCTTCACTCTCCAATAATCAAAATAGTTTTTAACCAAATTGCGACTTTTTAACATTCTGCTATAAGTTCATTTTAATAGCTATTTTTGTGCAACAACTATGGATAATTTTATTGTATCAGCTCGTAAGTACCGCCCTGCAACGTTTAACACCGTTGTTGGACAAGCGCATATTACCAATACATTAAAAAACGCCATTAACACAAACCACTTAGCCCAAGCATTTTTATTCTGCGGTCCACGTGGTGTAGGAAAAACTACCTGTGCGCGTATTTTGGCTAAAACCATTAATTGCACAAACAAAACAGCGCAAACGGAAGCTTGCGACCAGTGCGAATCTTGTTTATCTTTTAATAGTGGTGCATCACTAAATGTGTATGAATTAGATGCTGCATCCAACAACTCAGTTGATGATATCCGTAATTTAGTTGACCAGGTTAGGTTTGCACCTCAACTTGGAACACATAAAGTATATATTATAGATGAGGTTCACATGCTTTCAACAAGTGCATTCAATGCCTTTTTGAAAACATTGGAAGAGCCACCCAAGCATGCTATTTTTATTTTAGCAACAACTGAAAAGCATAAAATTATCCCTACGATTTTATCACGTTGTCAGATTTTTGATTTTAACAGAATTCAGATTGAAGACATTGCAAATCATTTAGCTTTTATTGCAAAAAGTGAAAATGTAACTGCTGAAATGGACGCGTTGCATATTATTGCTCAAAAAGCTGACGGAGCCTTACGTGATGCATGTTCTATCTTTGATCAAATTGTAAGTTTCGCAGGAAACAACATTACTTATAAAGCGGTAATTGAAAATTTAAACATTCTCGATTACGATTATTATTTCAAAGTTACCGATGCCATTTTAGCCGAAAACATTTCCAATTCTCTGTTGATTTTTAACGAAATTCTAAACAATGGATTCGATGGGCATAATTTTATTGCTGGTATGGGCGGACACTTCCGTAACCTATTAGTAAGTAAGGATACAGAAACATTGCAATTATTAGAAGTTGGAAACAACATTAAGGATAAATACAAAGAACAAGCACAAAAATGCTCATTGCCTTTTTTAGTAAAAGGATTAACCATTCTCAACAAAACTGACATTCAATACAAGAGCAGTAAAAACCAGCGACTCCAGGTAGAGTTAGCACTTATGCAACTTTGTTCTATCAACACCATAAGTGTTGAAGCCGAAAAAAAAAATGACATAAGTAAGCCTATATCCCAGGCTTCAACAGCTGTCAACACGGCATCACCAGCTCAAAACACGAATTCAACGGTTACTCAAACACCTGTTGTGCCCGCTACCAATACAACACCCGTTGCAACACTAAACACACAAAACACCGCGAATACAACATCCATTCCAAGTGTACAAACAGGATTTAAAAAGCCGATTTTAAAAACATCAACACCTTCCATTAATCAGCGTTTTAATACTGAAAAAAAAACGGATAATCCGGAAGAAAAAGAAGCCTCTTTTTTAGATACCGAACGTCCGAAAGACGCAGTAAATCAACAAAAGATTGATGCTGTATGGCTGCGATACACTTCGGAATTAAAAGCAAAAGGGAAACAAAATTTAGCTATTGTTTTAACGAGTAGACAACCTGTTTTAGCTGCGGATAATTTAACAATTGATTATACCATCAATAACAAAGCAACGGAAGAATCGCTAAATGAGGACAAAACCAATTTTTTAAGTTTTTTACGCAAAGAATTAAACAATTATTCTGTTCAGTTAAACATTGTGGTTGCACAATTGGAGGAAGGCAAAAATTTATATACAGCTACCGACCGCTACAAACATCTTTCTGAGAAAAATCCAACTATTAATAAGCTTCGTCAAGCATTTGATTTGGATATTGAGTTTTAGAACTCTTTTTTTCCTTTTTTCACACCCATTCCCCTGTTTTTTTATTAGCAAATGATGCAACCTTTTCGCATTTTTACTCATCTGTATAAGAGAATAAACTGTAAAAAATCATTTTTCAATCATATATCATGAAAAAAATTATCGTATTTCTTTCATTTTTACTACTAATAACAGGGCTTTCAAAGGCACAACTTGTTATTACTTCTGGTGGAGGAGCTGGCTCCGTTGCCACTGCTGTTGCAGGACCTGGCTTAACAGTAAGCAATGTTGTAGTAAACTGTGCTGCTGTTTCTTATGGAACCTTCAGCGGTGGAGCGGCTTCGGGACTTGGAATTACCAATGGGTTGGTTTTAACCACAGGAACTGCCACACAAATTGTTGGGGCAAACACAAATAATGATTTTACGGGTGGCTGTGTAGGTAATTCGGGTAGCGATCCTCAATTAACAGCCTTGAGTAATCAAGCAACGAATGACGTTTGTATTATTGAATTTGACGTAATTCCACAATGTAATAACTTAAGTATCGCTTTCGTTTTTGGATCCGATGAGTACACTGATTTCGTTAATGCAAGTTTTAACGATGCATTCGGATTTTTTGTAAGCGGTCCAAACCCATTAGGTGGAAACTATACAAACTTTAACTTAGCTACAATTCCAGGTGGAACAGCTGTAAGCATTGACAATGTTAGTCATTTAACCAACTCTGCCTACTTTGTAAATAACAATGCTAGTGTAAATAACAATAGTTTTGATGGTCACACGACCGTTTTAACTCCTTCAATGAATGTAACACCATGTGCTACCTATCATTTTAAATTAGCGATTGCTGATGCAAGTGACTGCGCAATGGATTCAGGGGTAATGATTGATATTATTCAATGTACTGCACCATGGACAGTTACAACAGCATCAACAGCTGCAGGTTGTGGAGTAAATAATGGAACAGCAACAGCTACTGTTGCAGGTGGTATTGGACCTTTCTCTTATTCTTGGGCTCCTAGTGGCGGAACTGGCGCTACTGCAACTGGTTTAGCTGCTGGCTCATATACCGTAACCGTAAATGATGGCTTAACTTGTACACCTTCACAAACGTATACAGTAACAGTTGCAGGTTCAGGTGGAAGTCCTGTTACCTCTAACTCCCAAACAATTTGTGCGGGTGCATCTACAACATTAACGGCAACACCAACTACTACAGGTGGAACATACTCATGGGCTCCAGGAGGACAAACGACTCAAACTATAACTGTTAGTCCGGCTTCAACAACTACTTATACTGTTACTTATACATTTGGAGGTTGTAACTCAACAAACACTGGTACTGTAACTGTTAATCCACTACCAACAGTTAGTGTTAATACCCAAACTATTTGTGCGGGTGCTTCCGCAACATTAACAGCAACACCATCAGCTGGAGGAGGAACATTTTCTTGGGCACCGGGCGGACAAACAACCGCATCAATTACAGTAAACCCTGCAACAACTACAACCTATACTGTTACTTATACTTTAAATGGCTGTATTGGAACTGGTACAGGAACTGTAACTGTAAATCCATTACCTACAATTGGCGTAAACTCTGTTACTATTTGTCCGGGCCAAAATGCAACCCTTACTGGAACAGGTGGAGCCACCTATTCTTGGAATACAGGAGCTACAACAAATCCTATTACTGTTTCACCAGCTGTTACTACAAGTTATACCGTAACAGGAACAGCTGCTGGATGTACGAATACTGCAGTTGGAACCGTTACACTTGGATCTAGTATGACAATCACGGTAAACTCTACAAGTATTTGTAATGGACAATCAGCAACATTAACAGCAAATGGAGGAACAACCTATTCTTGGAATACTGGCTCTACATCCAATCCTCTCATTGTTTCACCAACAACTACTACTAGTTATACCGTAACGGGCACTACAGGAGGTTGTTCAGGAACTGCTGTAGCAACAGTTACAGTAAATCCAATACCAACAGTTACTTCCACAAACTCAACAATTTGTAATGGACAAACAACGAGTTTAGTTGCTGGTGGTGCAACCACCTATTCATGGAATACAGGATCTACAAGTGCAAACTTGACAATCACTCCAACAACAACTACTACTTATACTGTAACAGGAACAAGCAATGGCTGTTCAAATACAGCAACAGGAACCGTTACTGTAAATGCATTACCAACCATATCTGTTAACTCGCCAAGCATATGCCCTGGCTCATCGGCAACATTAACTGCGAACGGTGGAACAACTTATTCATGGTCAACTGGAGCTACAACCAATCCAATAACAGTAAGTCCGGTAACCAATACTTCGTACACTGTAACAGGAACAACGCTAGGTTGTTCAGGAACAGCAGTAGCAACCGTTACATTAAATACAAATTTAACTGTTGATGCAGGACTTGATGATACCATTTGTTTTGGAGCAAGCACTTTACTAAATGTAACGCCTGTTGCTGCTGGAAGCACTTATGCTTGGTTACCGGCAACAGGATTAAGTAATGCCTCTATTTCGAATCCAACTGCAAATCCAACTACCACAACAACATATACTGTAACAGTTACAAATGCAAGTGGCTGTTCGGGAACTGATGTTGTTACTATTTTTGTAGACCCTCAATTATCTGCAAGTAGTATTTCTGGTATTAACATTTCATGTAATGGTGCAAACAATGGACAAACAATTGTAATCCCTAATGGTGGAACAATACCTTACACCTATAGCTGGACAGGTGGCTGCACAGGAGCAGCTTGTACTGGACTTGCTCCAGGCTCATATACAGTAACTGTTACAGATGCAATTGGGTGTACAGCAACAGCAGATACAACAATCACAGAACCAGCAGCAATAGTTGCTGCAATTTCAGCATCAACACAAGTAACTTGTAATGGTGCTTGTAATGGAACAGCCACAGCAACTGCTATTGGTGGAACAGGAGCTTACACCTATACATGGAGTACTACACCAGCACAAACTACTGCAACTGCTACTGGATTATGTGCTGGCACCTATACATGCACCATTAAAGATGCAAATAACTGTACGAATACAACTTCGGTAACTATTACACAACCAAGTATTGTAGAATTAGCACCTATTGCAAATGTGATTATTTGTAATGGAGGAACAACTACGCTAACAGCAACTGCCATTGGAGGAAATGGTCCATACAATTACACATGGAGTCCAGCTACTGGATTAAGTGCAACTACTATTCCTAATCCAACTGCTACTCCTACTTCAACCACTACTTATACCGTAAATGCAACAGATGCAAATGGATGTGCAGCAACACCGGTTACTGTTACTGTTACTGTTAATCCTCCTTTGTCCGTTATTGCAAGTGGAAGCACTTCACTATGCCCGGGTGCAACTGCTATAATTACAGCAACGGCATCCAATGGTGATGGTGGACCATATAACTATTCATGGAGCCCTGCAACAGGTTTAAACAACCCATCGAGTGCTAGTCCAACTGCAACTGCAGGCACAACTACCACTTATACCGTTACTGCTACGGATGGTTGCTCTCCTGCAGCTACTGCAACAGTAACCGTTACAGTACAATCATTACCTGTTACTAATTTTTCAGCCAATGTAACATCGGGTTGTGCGCCATTGTGTGTAAACTTCTCCGACAGTTCAATTGTTAGTGGTGGCACTATTAACAGTTGGAATTGGGATTTTGGTGATCCATTATCTTCTGGAAGCAATACATCTAATTTGCAAAATCCAACGCATTGTTTCTTAAACGGTGGACAATACACCATTACTTTAACTACTACTACTAATGGAGGATGTACAAGTACACTTACAATCCCTGCTATGATTAATGTGTTTGCAGTTCCAGTAGCAAGTTTTTCTGCTCCTTTATCAACTAGCATTTTATCCCCAACAGTTCAATTTAATAATTCTTCCATCAACGCAACCTCATTTGCATGGAACTTCGGTGACCCATTAAATACTAGCAGCTCTAATACTAGTACACTTGCTAGTCCATCGCACACCTACGGTGATATTGGAACCTATTGTGTTACATTGATAGCAAGCAATGCAGCGGGATGCGCAGACACAACCCCTTTATGCATTGTAATTGATCCTGAATTTACTTTCTATATTCCAAACGCATTTTCACCAAATGGAGATGGTATTAATGATGACTTTTACGGAAAAGGAGAATACATAAAAGAATTTGAGATGCTGATTTACGATCGCTGGGGAAATATGATTTTCTATGCTGATGACATTAATAAACATTGGGATGGAAAAGCTAACCAGGGAGGTGAAATTGCACAACAAGATGTATATGTTTATGTTGTTAATTTAAAAGACAATAAAGATCAGAAACATAAATACATAGGTACAGTTACAATCGTAAAATAATTTATTATAATTAATTTATTACAATTATCTTTAACGAACTAAATATTCAACAGATGAGAAAAACTACATTTTTAAAACTACTAACACTCATTGTATTCATTGGCTTTGGAAAAAGTTCCAATGCACAAAACAATGTAGGTATTGGCACAAACACGCCCAATGCATCATCGGCATTAGAGGTTCAATCAACAACGCAAGGTGTTTTAGTCCCAAGAATGACCACTGCTCAACGTTTGGCTATCCCTGCACCAGCAAATTCATTATTGGTGTATGATACCAACTTTGATTGCTATTATTATTACGTTACAGCAACAACAACATGGGTATCATTATGCTCTGCAGGTTCTGGCGCAACTGGACCTACAGGACCAACAGGAACTGCTGGTGTAGCAGGAACAAATGGTGTTGATGGCGCTACGGGAGCAACAGGTGTTGCTGGAACAAACGGTGCTGATGGCGCTACAGGAGCCACTGGTGCTACAGGTGTTGCTGGAACTAATGGTGCTACAGGAGCAACGGGTGTTGCTGGAACTAATGGCACTAACGGAACAAACGGTGCTACTGGTGCAACAGGAAGTATTGGTGTAACTGGTCCTACAGGTCCAGGTAATGTTTTTAAATACAGTGTTATTGGAACAACGGATGCTACAGTTGCTGCAAATGCAGCTGCTGGTGCTTTTGTATTAATGCCTCAAATGACATTAACATTTACACCTGTAAACTCGAGTGTATTTATGCATTTTACAGCTGCTGGAACTTATACTGCTGGACCAAGAGATAACCATACTGTTTGGTTTGAAGTAAGAGTTAACGGAGTATCTGTAAGAGAATGGGATACATTCACTGGAATTGCTTGGAATTTATGGGACATTGGTGTTTCTACACCACTTACTGTAAATCCAGGGGTACCAAATACGGTAGAAATAAGATGGACTGCTCAACGTGCTGGAGTTACTAATACTACTATAAACAACCTAATCACAAGCGGCACCTACTTCAACCGTTCTTTAATGATTTTAGACGCACCCTAAATTTTTTAATCATGAATCTACTTAAAATAATTCCAGTTACAATCCTCTTTCTGTATTCTGCAAATGCTGCAAATGCTCAGGAAGTTTTGAAAAAAGCGGAAGAAGGCACTGTTTTAAAAACGGCAGATACGTCCCAAAAAACAGCAGAAAAATCTACTGTTGATGAAAAACAAACATGGGAACGTTCAAGAAATCCAAATTATAAAGAACCAGAACCCGCAGTAAAAAAAGAAGAAGAAAAAGCAATTACGGATAAAAGCAAAAGTCCTCAATAGCTAATTCATAGTATTAAAAAACCCGAATAGGAAAGTCCTATTCGGGTTTTTTGCTTTAATTTTTTTATTATATATTTGTATCACAAACCCTACCCCAATAAAAATGATAAAACTAAAACAAACAATAAAATTTGCAACAGTTGCATTTTTTATTTCAATTGGTGCATTAAAAACTACTGCACAAAACAATGTTGGTATTGGTACTACTACTCCTAATGCTAGCTCTATCTTAGAGATGCAAGCAACTGATAAAGGTGTATTGGTTCCACGTATGACAACTGCACAACGAAATGCAATTGCATCACCAGCTAATTCATTATTAGTATACGATACAGATTTTGATTGCTACTTTTATTATATAGCAGCAACAACTACTTGGACTTCATTGTGTAATTCAGGTTCTGGTACTGCTGGAGCTACTGGTCCCACAGGAGCAAATGGAACAAATGGTGTAACTGGCGCTACAGGTGTTGCTGGTACAAATGGTATAGACGGAGCAACAGGACCTACAGGTGCTGGCGTTGCTGGTGCAACTGGTGCTACAGGTGCAACTGGTTTAGTTGGACCAACAGGTGTTGGATCTGGATCACCTGGTGCTACAGGTACAACAGGAGCTACAGGTTCAACTGGTATTGCAGGAACAACAGGAGCTACTGGAAATAATGGTGCAACAGGTGCAAATGGAAGTACTGGTGCTACTGGATCAAATGGGGCTACTGGTGTTGCAGGAGCTACTGGTACCAATGGTGCTACAGGAGCAACAGGTTCTAATGGATCTACTGGCGCGACTGGAACAAATGGTGCAACTGGAGCTACGGGTGTTGCAGGAGCAACGGGTGCAACCGGAACAAATGGTGCGACTGGAGTTGCTGGAGCAACGGGTACCGCTGGAGCAACGGGTGCGACTGGAGCAACAGGGCCAAACTGGACAATCTCTTCAAATAACTTTAATGCAAATGGAACACAAAATATTGTAACAACTATTCCTTCAACTATCACTTCTACAAACGGTGCTTGGCTAACAACAGGTAACTCTACATTAGTTGCTGGAACAAATTATATTGGAACAAATGATGCAGTTGACTTTGTAACTAAAACGGGCGGTGCAGCAGCAGCTAATGAAAGAGCACGTGTTACTTCAACAGGTAATTATGTTGTGAATAGAACAGCTGCAATCAGTCCTACAACAGATATTTTCTCTGCTTATGGTTTCGGTTATGCTGGTGCAATCAATACAACTGCTACAATGGAATTCCCAATAAATGGTTATAGCTCTGGAACTGCATCCGGTATTTACGGGGAAAATAACGCAACAGGAGTTGGTGTTCAAGGAACTTCAGTAAATATTGGATGGGGCGTTTGGGGTGATAATACGGCAACTGGAATTGGTGTATTGGGAACAAATGGAAATGCAGGAAATGGTGTTGTAGGATTTATAGCAAACACAGGTACAGCGGCTAGTGTTGCTGTATTTGGTGAAAACGATGGCTTAGGTGAAGGTGGGTATTTTGAAATTGCAAATGCTGCAAATACAAGAAATGCATTGTGGGGAATAACGAATGGAACTGGACGTGCTGCCGAATTGCAAGTAAATAATGCAACAAATACAAATACAACATTATTAGCTACGCATTCTGGAAATGGACGTGTTGGTGGATTCCAATCTTCATTAGCTACAGCTGGTTATAACACACAAGTTATTTTTGCTAATACGGTTTCAACTTCAACAAATGCTAATCATGCTGCTGTATGGGGACAATCAAGTGGTGTTGCGAGTGGTGTGTTTTTAGCAGCTTTAGGAAATAATAATACTACTGCTTTAACAGGACAAGCTTCATCAGCTACCAATGTGACTTCAGTTGGTGTTTATGGTCTAACAGCTGGAACAAATGCAAATGCTATTGGTGTTTTGGGTGAATCCCCTGTTGGAGGCATTGGTGTTGGAGCTCAAGGAGACCTTGTAGCAACAGGTGCAAAAGCGTTTATGATTGATTATCCATTAGATCCATCAAATAAAATATTAAAACACTTTTCAATGGAGTCGGATGAAATCCTAAATGTATATCGTGGTAACATTGTATTGGATGGGAATGGTGAAGCAGTTGTTACTTTACCTGAATATTTTGAAGCAATCAACATTGATTTCAGTTATAACTTAACTGCTATTGGTGCACAAGCAAATGTATATGTTAAAAAAGAAATCACGGGAAATACATTCGAAATTGCTGGTGGCAAACCTGGGCAAAAAATCTCATGGACGGTTTATGCGCAACGTAACGACCCTTATGTTCAACAACACCCAGAAAACACAAAAAATATCACAACTAAAGAAGGAGAATGGGCTGGTAAATACTTAACTCCAGAATTATACAATCAACCAAAAGAAATGGGTGTTTTCTACCGTTTAAGAAAAGCGCCTGTAGAAACCGAACAAACACAAACATTACCTACTGCTCCTAAATTGGATTTCAGAGGAAAAACAAAAAAGAAATATTAAGTACAAAACAAATACAATAAAAAATCCCGCTACAATATGTAGCGGGATTTTTTTGTCGTTATATGTTCCTTTTAACTAAACGTCAATCTTCGCATATTTTGCATTTTTCTCGATAAAATCTCTACGTGGTGGAACTTCATCCCCCATCAACATAGAGAAAATACGATCTGCTTCAGCAGCACTATCAATTGTAACTTGACGCAATGTTCTAAAATCAGGATTCATCGTTGTTTGCCATAATTGCTCAGCATTCATCTCTCCAAGACCTTTATAACGTTGAATACCTACAGTGCTTTCTTTTCCTTCGCCACCCGCTAATTCTCTTACGTGTGCAGCTCTCTCTTCTTCTGTCCAGCAATATCTTTGTTCTTTCCCCTTTTTTACTAAATACAAAGGAGGTGTAGCAATGTAAATATGTCCACGCTCAATCAATTCCTTCATATGACGGAAAAAGAATGTTAAAATAAGTGTAGTGATATGACTACCATCGACATCGGCATCACACATGATAACTACTTTATGGTAACGTAATTTTTCGATATTCAATGCACGTTCATCTTCGCTTGTTCCACGAAATACGCCCAATGCAGTAAAAATATTTTTAATCTCTTCGTTATCGTAAATTTTGTACTCCATTGCTTTCTCTACGTTCAAGATTTTACCACGTAATGGCAAAATTGCTTGAAATGCACGGTTACGACCTTGTTTAGCCGTTCCACCAGCAGAATCTCCCTCGACTAAATAAATCTCACATTTTGTTGGATCGCTATCTGAACAATCAGATAATTTACCTGGTAAACCTGTTCCTGTAAGTACATTTTTACGTTGTACCATTTCACGTGCTTTACGAGCAGCATGACGAGCGGTAGCAGCCAAAATAACTTTATCTACAATTTGACGAGCTTGTTTAGGATGCTCCTCTAAATAGTTATTCAACATTTCACTTACTGCAATATCCACAGCACCCATCACCTCGTTGTTACCCAACTTTGTTTTTGTTTGCCCTTCAAATTGTGGCTCCTGAACCTTTACTGAAATAACAGCTGTTAATCCTTCACGGAAGTCATCACCATTAATTTCTAATTTTACTTTCGCTAACAAGCCAGACTTTTCAGCATATGTTTTTAAAGTACGTGTTAAACCTCTTCTAAAACCAGCTAAATGAGTTCCACCTTCGTGTGTATTAATGTTATTTACATATGTATGTAAGTTTTCAGAATACGATGTATTGTACATCATCGCAACTTCTACAGGAATGCCATTTTTTTCACCTTCCATGTAAATAACATCTTCGATAAGGCGTTCGCGAGTTGCATCCAAATACTCAACAAATTCGCGCAAACCACCATCTGAATGAAACATTTCAGAAATAGGATTTCCTTCAGCATCCTTTTCACGCATATCGGTAAGCGTGATGTAAATCCCTTTATTCAAGTATGCTAATTCGCGAATACGAGCAGATAAAATATCATAATGATATACCGTTGTTGTAAAAATGCTTGCATCAGGCTGAAAAGTAACAATTGTACCACGGTAATCTGTTTTACCAACCTCTTTTACATCGTATAATGGCTTACCAATGTTGTACTCTTGAATATATTCAGTTCCATTACGGTGAACATTTACTTTTAAATGAGTAGAAAGTGCATTAACACAACTAACACCCACACCATGCAAACCACCAGAAACCTTATAAGAATCTTTATCGAATTTACCACCCGCATGCAATACAGTCATTACCACCTCTAAAGCCGATTTTTTCTCTTTAGGATGCATATCTGTAGGGATACCACGTCCATCATCTTTTACAGTAATGGAGTTTCCTTCATTAATAGTAACAAAAATGTTCTTACAATGACCTGCCAAGGCCTCATCAATTGAGTTATCAATAACCTCATACACCAAATGATGCAATCCTTTATTCCCAATATCCCCAATATACATTGCAGGACGCTTACGCACGGCTTCTAAACCTTCGAGTACCTGAATACTATCTGCCGAATAATCTGTTGAATGTTGCGCTTGTTCGCTTGCTGTTTCTTCCATAATATTTTGTATGTTTTTTTGCTATTTTTTTAAGGCTAACAAATATAGCTTTTTAGCCCGAAAATAGTGGGATTATAAGGAGCTAAACAGGCAACTATTTATCAACATTTAGTTGATAAGTTTTAAAACAAAAATTTGCCTATTTTTATATAAATTTTAGAAGAAAATGTTACCCGAAATTGAGTTTATTTTATACGTTAAAAACCAGCAAAAAAGCACTGATTTTTATTCCAAAATTTTAGATAGCACACCTAGTTTATATGTACCTGGCATTACTGAATTTAAACTCTCAGAAAATTGCAAACTAGGACTAATGCCAGAAGATGGTATTGCTAAAATAATTGCAAAAAACGCACCCAATCCTGCTTTAGGAAATGGAATTCCTAGATGCGAACTGTATTTAAAAGTTGATACAATAGAAATTAATTTTTTCAAGAGCACTGCAATCGGGTGCAAAATAATCGATGCTATTGCTCCACGCGACAGGGGTGACAATGTTGGCTATTTAAGCGATTTAGATGGCCATATTATTGCTTTTGCAAGCAAAACTCTTAATTAAAAAGAATACGACAATCCCCCCATTAAGTTAAAGCGCTGCGTAGGATAATTCATGTAACGCATATAACGAACGCTTGCAATGTTGTTTACATTCAGGAAAAAGCCTAATTTCTTATTATAACGGTATTCTAAACCAATGTTTGCATCAAATACACCATTCAACTCTTTTGCAACTACTTTTGTTCCTATTGTAGAACTTGCATCTACCTCTAACGTTTTTGCAAATTGATTTCCTAGGTAAAACAAATCCACCTTTGCTACTATCTTATCGCGCAAATTATAGTTTGCGGAAAGCGTAATTGCAAGCTCAGGTTTATACCATGCTCTAAGTTCTGTTTTTGCTTTGTAATTAAAATAATCACCTCTTAAATTAATTCTTAATTTCTCTCTACTTTGATACGTTACTTCTCCTCCTACATTCAACACGTCCACATCATCATAAACAATATTAAATCTATTCTGCAATAAATCTTTTGTATCATTTATATAAAGTGCCATATTTCCAACACTTTGATACGAAGCACGTGCATTGTAAGCAATTCTAGAAGAAAGGGAACCCTTCAAACCACCATACAATTCATATTTCTGATTGGAATTTTTCATCATTAATTCTGACAACACAAAAGGATTATTATCGGTTAATGTTTTAAAACTATTCTTTTGCAATCCACCTGAAGCACCCACATATGGAATAATTATTTCATCAAAAATATTATAACTCAAATCTACTTTTGGATAAAAATAAAATTTAGATTGAACAAACATGTCCATCACAAACGACACTCCCAATTGAGCACTGTATCGTTCACCTTTTGCAATAAAATTAGGATTAAGAGTAATGATTGTGTTATTGGTTGTATCTGCTTTTGTTTTGTAATTATAATAATCAACAGATGCATTTACACGCAACAATTCTTTGTATAAAGCTGTTTGCAAATACCCACTTGCCTTTATATTATTTTCGGATGATTTATACAAATCAGCCAAATTATAATAGCTCAATTTAATATCATGATTGTATCTGCTTGCTTTGGGATAATGACTCATTAATTCGGCATTTGCTGAAAACAAATTAAAACGTTGAACAGTTGCATCATCCTCCAATTCAAACAACGTTGGATCATAGCCGTAAAAATGAACCACATTGCGAGCATAATCAAAGTTTCCTGATAAGGTATGTTCCTTTAAAAATTTCTTTCCATACAAGCTGATTTCGTTATCGCTAAAGCCTGCAAAACCATAGTCTTTTAAAGTTGCTTTAGAAGAAATATGCTTCATTCTAAATCCATATGCATGTTCTTTAGAACGTAAACTATTAAACCAAACTTCGCCATAAGGTGTTGTATAGGTTCCCATTCCAATCTTCACCAATCCACTATATAGTTTGGTTAATGGCTCTCCTACCATTTGAGCTGGTGCAATAGGGTCAACATCAAAGCCTGTACTTATTTTTTTAGAATTGAATCCATAGGCTCCTATAGGAAGTTTTTTTGTTGAGTCCACTACAACTGGTGTTTCATTGATTTTTGAAGCATCTGCTATTGTAGGTCGAAACTGACCTGTACCCACAAAAATCATCGATTGAAGCGTATCTTTTTGAGCAGTTAACGATGTACTTTGAACAATCAAAGCAACCAATAACCATTTGAAAGAAAAATGTTTTTTAATAAATGTCATTTTATGTTGAATTATTTATTGTTCATTTTTTATTTCTTCTGCAGGAGGAACTGTTGTCGACTCTTGAAACAACTCATTTTGTTTGTCTGTATTTTCCTCAAACTCTAGTTTAATTGGTTCTTCTACAGCTTTCGTTTTTTTAGCCGCCTCTTCGTCAGCATTTATCTTATCCAATTTCTCTTGTGCAACTTTTATTAATTCAGGAATTTCAGAATCTTCAATCACTCCTTGCAAGGTTGCTTTTGCTTGAAAATTATTCGCAGTAGCTACATAATTATCTGCTTGTAAAATTAATGCCTTACTAATCCAATAAACAGTACCCTTGCCGCCTTTTATAAAATCAAAAACTGCTTTTTCAGATGACTTATAATCATTTTTCAAATAATAGATATTCGCTATTTGATAATTTGCTTCAGCACCTAAAGCACTTTTGGCACTGGATGCAAGCACTCTAAATTCAGCCATGGCGTCATCGTATTTTTGCTGTGTTAAATAAGATTGAGCAATGGTATAATGCGCTTCGTTAATCAATTCTGTACTTACATTTTCTATCGCCAATACTTTTGTAGCATATGCAATTGCCTCTTCATCAATCTTCAACAAATGATTGCAACGCATTAAACCAATTTTTGAAGCTCCATTGTTTTTTGGATTTTCAGCAATCGACTCCAATTGTAAATAGTATCCCTTCGCTTTTGAATAATCTTGCTTTTTGAAAACCATATCCGAAGCACGTGCAAGCGACTGCTCAGAATATTGATTTTTGTTCTTATTCACTACAAATTCGTATCCTACTAATGCAGCATCAAAATTGCCTAATGTATAATCACATTCTGCTTTAAAGAAATTAGCCTCAGTGCTAAATATTCCGTTTGGAAACTTTTGGATATATTTTTCGAAATCAAGCACAACATTCTTACAATCTTGTTCCAAATAATGTGTTTTACCAATATTAAATGCAATTGAATCCAAGGTAATTTGCGACATCGATAAACCATAATTAGACATCATTTTATCCAAGCCATCCACATCTCCTCTATCGGTATAGATCTTCTGAATAATATTAATTGCCTCTTTTGCATCCGAAGATTGTTTGTCGCGCTTGATTAATTTATCAAAATACACCAAGGCATTATCATCTTCTTTTCGATTATAGTAAATCAAACCTATTTTACTCAAACACACGTTCTCGTATACACTGTTGGGATATTCGGTCATAAAATTCTTAAATCCGCTTAATGCTAAATCTGTTTGATTATCTTGCAAGTATGCGTATGCCAATTCGAATTTCGCTTTTTGAACATAAGTAGACGTAGTTGTTCCATATGCACTGATAAACGTTTTTAGATCAGCAACTTTTACTGCATGTTTTTTCTGAACTCCTTCAGCCATTGCTTTTTGGAACAAGGCATAATCAGCATTGATCAACTTCATTTTATAGGATTGTCCATAATAATCAGCTGCATTTGCAAAATCACGACTCATATAATAACCATCACCAATACGATTCAATGCATCATTTATTTTCTTTTCATCCGCTTGTGGCTTAAATGTTACAAATTTTCTGAACCATAAATTACTATTTTCATAGTCTTGTAATTTATAATAACAATAGCCTACGTTATAGTTTGCATCGCTGTACTCCATTCTTGCAATTGAGCCGGGTTCTTCAATAAACGACTTGTAACTATCAATTGCATTTGAATATTTTTTTAATCGATAAAAGGATTCGCCTTTCCAATAAACTGCAAGAGCAGATATGTTCTTATCAAACTTATAGGTCATTGATTTATCAAACAACTTGATGGCCTCATCGTACTCCATGTTGTTAAACAAATCTACCCCACGGAAATAAGCAACCTTTTGATAGGCTTGTTTTAATTCAGGAGTCAACGTTTTTATATTTTCAATCGCTTCAATTGCACCTTTGTAATTTTTAGTAGTCGTAAATACATTCACCAAAAAGTGATATGCTTCATCTGTTCTCAACGAGTTCGGGTAGTCTTTTAAATATTGCTGAAAAGCTTTCGTAGCTTCATTGTATGGATTATACGACAAATCGTAACACAACTTTGCGTAATTAAACAATGCATCTTCATTGATAACTTTGTCAAACTTTAATTTTGAAGCTTGTCCAAAAGCATTACGCGCGTTTTGTTTGTTGTCCAATTTCAAATAACAATCGCCTAAATGATAAAAAGCATTCTCACTCAATGAATCGTCTACATTTGTTGCTCTAATAAAATAAACGGATGCATCATCGTATTCCTTTGTTTTATAATAAGCATAACCCAATTGGTAACTATCTTTTCTATCTAAATTAACAACTGCTTTCTCGTATTTTTTCAAAAAAGGAATTGCTTCTTTATATTTGTTTGTTCGGTAATACGACTCCCCTAATATTCGGGCAATTTCAGGTGCACGTTTTGTATTCGCAGAATCGAGTAATGCTGGTGCATAAGCGATAACACTGTCATATTTCGCTTGTAAATAGAATATCTGTGCAATGTAATATGGAACAACAGCTCCAAAGGTTTCATTTTGTTTTAGTTTCGCAAAATCGATTAATGCCGTTTCGTAGTTCTTTTCAGAATAGGCAATATGTGCGTAATAGTATTTAGCTGAAGGTGCATATTTATTATCGACATCCTTTATTTCATAAAAATCTTTCTTCGCTTCTGTCATTTTCTCAGAAGTAAAATAACTGTATCCTCTTTTAAAATAAAACTCCGCAAGCTCCTCCGTTGTTAATTCATAAATATCCACCTTAGCAAACCAATCCAACGCTTCTTTATACTTCTTTTTAAAATAATTGTATTTACCTAAGTAGAAATAAACAGATTTTACCTTCGGATTTTCAGGATGTTCTTTTACAAACTGCTTTAAGTACCATTCACCATCTTTATTAAACAACTCGGCTGCGCAAATAGCACGGTAATATTCTGCATCAATGCGCATCAATGAATTCGCATCATGCGACTCAATAACTTTAATAAAACTTTTTTGAGCTGCTCCAAATTTTTCTTTCTGAAATAATTCTACTCCAGTTTTAAAATCCAAATCTTTATCGGAGTAAACGGCTGTTTTTTGAGCAAACGCCAAAACCGATATAGAAAAACTCACAAAAAACACAAACCCTTTTAGCTTGTTCATCTAGTATAGTATATAAAATGAATAATGGTAAAATTAGTGAGGATAGGTGCTTCAATAGTTGTAGGCTTTTGCAAGTTATTAACGCTACTTTGTTGAAAGTATTGCATTTATATTATTTTGCAGAGCTACGATTGAAGTAATTTTAGGATGTTGTTTACTCCCGATTTGCGAGGGAGCACAACCAAAGTTTAAATCGCCTTAAACAAGCGGCTTTGATTTGTTCGCAATTAAGAACCTGTAGTAGAAAGACGAATGGCACTCGACACAATCATCAATTTAGCAAATGTTTCCATTTTTCAGAAACACAACTTGGTTTTAACCAATGTATCTCTTAATATCGACAAAGGAGAATTTGTATACCTATTAGGGAAAACGGGTAGCGGAAAAAGTAGTTTATTAAAAACGCTCTATGGTGAGCTGGATTTAGTAGAAGGAAGTGCTACTGTTGCTGGATTTGATCTGTCAAAAATAAAACGCAAAGAAATTCCTTTTTTAAGAAGAAAGTTAGGAATTGTTTTCCAAGATTTTCAATTATTAAGCGACAGAAGCGTAAATGATAATTTAATGTTTGTATTAAAAGCAACTGGCTGGAGCGACAAACAAGCAATGCAAAAGCGCATGCAAGAAGTGTTGGATAAGGTAAATCTTAACACCAAAGGATTTAAAATGCCACATGAATTGTCGGGTGGTGAGCAGCAACGTGTTGCCATTGCACGAGCATTACTAAATGACCCTGAATTAATTTTAGCAGATGAACCAACAGGAAATTTGGATCCTGAAACATCGGAAGGCATCATGAATTTATTGATGGAAATTTCAAAAAATGGTAGAGCTGTTTTGATTGCTACCCACGACATCATGATGTTTGACAAGTTCCCTTCTAGAACCATCAAATGCGAAAGTGGAAAAATAATTGATTCGAAAGGAAATTAAAACAACTCTAAAAGCTTCTCTACACCAACAGTATTCGAAAAGTTCCTGTTTAGAACTGTCTCTCGTTTTGCCTTTTCATTCATATCAAAGTCGAGATTGAATAAGATTTCTATTTCTGATGCCATTTCAGAAGCATTATCTTTGATTGAACATAAGATTTCTAATCCTGTATTACTAACCATTGGAGTATTTACGATACAGTAGCGGCCATTGTACAATGCGGCTAATAATTTCAATTTTATTCCAGTAGCCTGAAAGGTAGGTAACACATTAACTTGAGCATTTTTAATCAAGTCGTCAATTTCTTGAGTATTGATATTAGCTTTCAATGTTATATACGAATACTTAGCAACAGCCTCTTTCAATTCTGAAGAAGGATTTTTACCAGCAATTACAAGAGGAATTTTGATTTTTGAAAACACTTCGTTTACTAAAAAAAGTGCCGCTTCGTTATTTTCACCCACCTCCAAATTTCCATGGTACAAACAAAAAGCACCTTTTCCTTCCTGAATTTTCACATCTTCATTGGCATGAAAAGCAGTAATATGGTGTACATTTTTATAACGGTCAGAAAGCTGCTTAGTATCTGCAGCTGAAATAGCGGCAATATGGCTTGCATGTTGGTATACATTTTCAAAACGTTCCAGCTTCTTAGCTTCCATTTTAAAATACATTTTCTTGAAAAACGATTTTTCTACACTTTCAAGATTATAATAATAATCGTGCTCAATGTTATGGGAACGAGCAATTTTAATGCGCGATTTTAAACGTTCATCATTCAAGTGAAAACAACAATGCAATCCTTCAAATAAAATAGGATGACTATCACGCAGCAAATTCTCCATTAACTTTTCAGAAGAACGAGTGATTGCTACAAAGGGTAAAGAATTAAATAAATAGCTCTTATTCATTTTACGTTTATAATAATAAACGCGTTCACACAAACCTTCTAAAACCCTTGCCTCTGCTCTACCATATTCAAAACAATGCAAATGTATTTTTACGCCTTTGGCATGCAATGCTTTTATCTTGTAAAACACATCTATTACACCACCATAGTTTGCAGGATAGGGAACATCAAAGGAGATGATATGTAAATGTTTGTTTTGCATTTTTTCAGTAAAGTGAAGCATCTAAAGAAACTTAGAATACACTGCAACCAATTGCTTTTCTTCGTTTTCCCAGTTTAGTTTTTCGGCTGCAATTTTACAGTTTTTTTTCCATTCAAGCAGCATCGATTCATCATTTATGATTTCAGTCATTTTGCTAGCTATGTGCTTTGGATCGTGATTAAGAATACAATCACCAATCCTGAATTTTTCGATAATCGATTTTATTTCAACTAAATTCGATGCCAATACAGGTACACCAGCATAGATATAATCAAATAGCTTGTTAGGTAGGCTAAAACGATAGTTAATATTCGTGTCTTTATCAAGGGTTAAGCCTAAATCGGCATGATGTGTATATTGTAATAATTTCTCAAATGGAACTTTTCCAACAAATACTACTTTGTCTTGAAGTTTTAATTCTCTAACCATTTTATGAAGTAACTCGATTACATCGCCACTACCAACTATTAACATAACAGCATTATCAAGGTACTGCATCGCCTCAACTGCTTCTTCTGCTCCCCGATCAATATTAATACCTGCTCCTTGCAATAGTATAATCTTTTTATTTTCAGGAATTCCTAAATCTTTTTTTGAAACCACCTTTAAGCGCTTCTGATTCGCTAATAATGGAATATTACGCAACACATTTACTGGAACCTTGTATTCTTCCGAATAAATTTTAGCAATGGAATCATTAACTGTAAATACATGTTTTAATTTAGGAAATATCCAACGCTCCAACCGTTTCCAAATACTCTTTTTTATAGGATTTGATTGTAATTCAGGCACCTCACAAAACAATTCATGGCTATCATAAACAAGGGCTGATCCTTTAATTTTTGAAATCAAAAAATTAGGCAATAGCGTATCTAAATCATTAGAAACAAGAACATCAGCCTTGTGAAAAAGCAAATACCAGAAAAGTCGTTTTTGATATTCAAGATAAAACAGCGGTCCTTTTTCGAACAATAAAAACATTCGTTTTGTCTTGTAGGAACGCTCTTGCAGCGGCAAACTTTTTCGTTGTTTCCTGCCTACCAATGTAACTTCATATCCCATAGCCTGCAAACTACTGCAAACTTTGTGCACACGCTGGTCGGTACTCAGGTCATTAATTACAGAAACAATTGCTTTTTTCATGATGGTCTATCGCATTGCGAAGATAACAATTCCTCCATAAGATATAAGCACATGAATATGAATAACTTTTAGGTAATTCTATTGTATATTGCAAATGGAATCTTGACTTTTGAATTGTAAATTCATAAAAATGACTGTTCATCAAAACTATTCATTAAAAAAACTAAACACCTTTGGAATTGATGCTACTGCAAAGTATTTTGCAGAGCTATCTAACATTGAACAATTCAAAGAACTATTATCCGATAAGCAATACAACACTGCTGCTAAACTAATATTGGGGGGCGGCAGTAATTTATTGTTCACCAAAAATTTTGATGGAATTGTTTTAAAAAACAGCCTAAAAGGAATCGAACTTGTAAAAGAAGATGCGGACTCCTATTATGTAAAATCTGCTGCGGGTGAAGTATGGCACGAATTTGTGATGCATTGTATCCAAAACAATTATGCTGGTTTAGAAAACCTTTCATTAATACCAGGTTGTGTTGGCGCTAGTCCCATGCAAAACATTGGCGCTTATGGAGTAGAAATAAAGGATTCATTTTATGAATTGGAAGCCTTGAACATTCATGATCATACAATTCAAAAATTCACAAACAGTGATTGTAAATTTGGTTACCGCGAAAGTGTATTTAAACGTGATTTAAAAAATCAATTCATTATTATTTCGGTAACTTTCAAGCTCAACAAAAAACCTAATCTCAACACTAGCTATGGTGCTATTGAACAGGAGCTTGAAAAGATGGGAATAAAAGAATTGTCGATACAAGCCATCAGCAAGGCAGTATGCAATATCCGAAGCAGCAAGTTACCCAACCCTGCCGAAATTGGAAATGCAGGTAGCTTCTTTAAAAATCCTGAAGTTGCAAGAGTAAAATATGAAACTTTAAAAATAGAATTCCCAGGTATTGTTGGTTACGAATTAGAGAATGGAAATGTAAAATTAGCCGCTGGCTGGTTAATTGAGCAATGTGGTTGGAAAGGCAAAACGTTTGGTGATGCAGGTGTACACAAACTACAAGCACTTGTATTGGTAAATTATGCCAATGCAAAAGGGAATGAAATCTATGATTTATCTCAAAAAATCATGGATTCGGTAAAAGAAAAATACAGTGTGGAATTAGAAAGAGAAGTAAATATTATTTAATTACAACCTGCTTTTGGTTTACAATTATTTTCTGTTTCGTCCCGACAGGACTCTCATATTCACAAATTTATAGTTTTACCAACATTTCATCCCTTCGGGACTGTTTTTTTTATCAAATGCATCCCAACCCAATATAAGCCAGCGACAAATTCCGTAGGAACGGTAGTGGTAATACATGTTATAAAAAGCTACAAAGTCCCTTAGGGACGGCATTAAACATATGCTGGTTAATTCAAATAATATTTGATCACTTTATACGATTGCTCATCTGCCAGATTTTTTTGAATAAAATAAGCTTTTCCGCTATTGATGAGTATCTTTTTAGGTAGAAAGGGAATGTTTGGAATTTCTGTTCTAAACAACTCCGCTCCTGTATTTATATCGAATTTGATAACGACTAACTTACTATCTGCAAAGGCAATTAAATACGTTTCTCTATAATCGGCATCAACATATACCTGAGGAAGTAATTTTTTATTTTTAAATGCAGACAATCTAGTTTTGTATTTTATTTCGTTTTTGGAGCTGACAGAATAAATAATAGTATCTGTAAAATTTATAATGAATGTGTTGGTATCTATTTTTATCATCTCAGTTTCTACTTGTCCCAACCAAGTGGTATATGACCAATCTAATGGAAGTTCGGTTCTGTATTTTTCCATTTTCACCTTTATGCTATCTACAGGCTCATTGTACATGGTAAATTTTGATTTTCGTCTTTCATCCAAAAAATATTGCAAATTATAATCCAGTTCAAAACTTCTTATTTTAGCCGTATCCTGGAACTTAGCAAGCTCATGCCTTACTCCCTTTTCGTTTTCATTATAATAGAAATAATTTGTCCTTAAATTCCGATACGCTTTCGTTTGAAAATAGTAACACTTATTATTCATACAGACACAATTCCCCAACAGCTGTTCGAAGTTCTCTCTGGTATGCGATTTCAATGTATTCAATTTTGTGTAATCATAAAACACCTGCCAGACGCTATCATTGCTAAGTACATGAAGATTTCCTATACAATCATGTTTTAACGTTTCCGTATGTGCATCAACTTTCAAATTGGATAACACTGTTCCTGTTTCATCCATTAGTCTTAAATTGTTTTTTGGCGTGCCAGCAGTTAAAACTAGAAGGTTCTCATTCAGAAAATCAAAATCTAAAATAGATTCATCACTTTTAGGATTAAGAATATTTTTTTTATTTGCAGAAACTACTACCTCTTTTAGCAAAATATCTTTCGGTATAATATAAAAGGTATCTTTTTTATAAGCACTTAGATTGTATTCAATGGTTGTATATCCCAGTATAGTCAACACTAGTGTAGCGTTTTTCTGATTATCTGAATGAATAAATTCAAATGTTCCTTTTTCATTCGTTATAGAGGCTTGTGTTGTCCCTTTGATAATTACTAAACATTCTGCTACTGGCTTTCTATTATTTTTATTAAGCACAACTCCTTTTATGTTTTGTGAAAGAACATTTACTTTGTTTAGCAGTAAAATAAAAAATAGGAGAAGGCTTTTTTTCATATGGTAGGACTAATTTAAGCTAAAAAGAAAAGAGGAACAAGTTTTGGCTTGTTCCTCTTTTCTTTTTACTAGGCAAAGCACTGCAATTAGTGGCGATATATACTTGATTGCCCTGTAGGGGTAATATATTGTCAAAAAATGCGTAAGAGGAAAAAAGGTTCCCGTAGAGACAAAATAGAAATTCAACAATTTCGAAATTAACTAATCAATCAAATACTTCGTTTTAATTACATTCAAATGATGCGTTGCATGCCCTGCAATCATAAATAAAATGGCACGTACAGAAGCATTATTTTTATTTGCTGTTCCTATTTGATTTAAAGCCTCTTCATTAAAATGTTTAAACAACACAATATTGGATTCACGAACAATACCAAATTCATGAGCAATATCGTAAATAGTACGTTTGTTATAATCCGAATTTGCTACATAAGCATTTTCATCAAAGCCTTGCAGTTCAGTTGAATCCTTTCTTGCAAAACGCAAAGCACGATAAGCTAAAATACGCTCTGTATCAATGATGTGACCTAACACTTCTTTGATGGTCCATTTCCCTGAAGCATATGCAAAACTTTCCTTTTCCTCTGGAATACCAGAAATTAATGCCTGAACATCAAGCACTTGATTTTCTAATTGTTTTAAAATATTATCTCCTTCTACTAAACCAATGTAATGTTTATAGTATGCTGGATGTTCTGATTCTAATGGACGTTTCATAATTGTATTTTTTCTATAATTTATCCAATTCTGCTTTTACAAAATCGGCTAACTCTTTTACATAGGCTTGTGAAAAATCAAATTTAACACCTGCTGCTTTATATATTTCAGGAATTGATTTAGTATATCCTAAACGCAATGCTGCTTCATATTTATTCAAGGCATCTTCTGGATTCTTTTTGTAATTGCGCCATACTGCAATTGCACCTAATTGCGCCATTCCATATTCAATGTAATAAAAAGGAACTTCATAAATATGCAACTGACTTTGCCATCCACGTTCGCGAACAGCTTCTAAACCAGTATAATCATATACACCTGAACTAAATTCGGCAATCACATTTTTCCATTGGGTCATTCGTTCGTTAACAGTATGTGTTGGATTTTCATACATCCAATGCTGAAATTTATCTACTGCCGCAATCCATAATAAGGTGCGAAGTGATTTATCCAATTGCTCTTTTTTAGCACGTTTTAAATCATCTGCATTTTTAAAAAACACATCCCAATGTTCCATTGAAATTAATTCCATCGACATGGAAGCTAATTCAGCCACTTCACTTGGAGTACTTTTAAAATCAGTAATTTCCATGTCGCGTGTCACGAATGAATGAATAGCATGTCCGCCTTCGTGAACCATCGTTACTAAATCGCGATGAACACCAACTGAATTCATAAAAATAAAAGGAACACCAATTTCATACAAAGGATAATTATATCCTCCTGGTGCTTTTCCTTTTCTTGAATCTAAATCAAGGTGCCCCATCGCTTTCATAATTTCAAGGTACTCACCAAATGAATGTCTGATTTTATAAAAACACTCGATTGATTTTTCAACCAATTCTGCACCAGAATTAAATGGCTTTAAAGGAGCTTTTCCTTGAACATCCACATCACCATCCCAAGGTTTTAACACCTCAACATTCAACGCTTTTTTACGTTCTTTATCAGAAGCTTCTGCTAGTGGCAAAATCTCTTTTGAAATTGATTGGTGAAAACTGTAACAATCTGTTACAGTATAATCAAATCGACCAAGCTCTTCGAATTTATAATCGCGGTAATTTTTAAAACCTGCATTTAATGCAACTTGATGACGCAAGTTAAGTAGTTCAGTAAAGAGTTCATTTAGTACATCGGTATCTTTACTTCTACGCTCTTGTATTTTATGGTATACTTCTTCACGGATTTTACGATCCGTATCTTTCAACATGCTTGCTGCCATTTGCAAGGTAATCTCTTTCCCTTGCCATTCAATGGTCATAGCTGCAGTGATTGCACCGTATTTTTGTGATTCGGTAGCAATTTTTGTTTGCAAAGGAATATTTTCATCGCGATACAATTCCAATGCTTTTTTTACACCACGAATATAAATCGCGTATCGGTCTTGATTAAGTTGACTTGTAAATTCAGAAGCAATAAACTTTTTATTTAAATCATTACCCAATGGAGCTACTTGTGGTTCTATTTCTTCAACAAAAAAATTGTACGAATTGGTTAACTCTTCATTAGCTGTATCACAGGTCATTTTAATATACCTCCAGGCCAAATCTTCACTCAACACCGCTTCCAATTCACTTCTATCAACCAACCATTTTTCAAGTTCGTTTACAGAAGAAATTGTTCTGTTTTTTAAATCAACAAAATAAGGTTCAATTTTCGCCCACGAATCAATGATTAAATCTTGTGGTAAAAATTTACGAATAGGTTTGCTAGGTATAGCAATTTCTTTGGCTTCCATAAAACTGTGTGTAGAAATTAAAAATCAAACAAAACAAAAAAACCGTTGCTTATGCAGCTCCGGTTTTTCTAACGCCTTGTGTTTTTACTTTAGCACTGGCAGTTTTTACAGTTTTACTTTCTTTTACTTTTGAAACAGTATTTTTAAGTTTTGTTTCAGTAGCCGTTGCTTTTACTTTTGGTTTGTCCTCAGCTTTTGCTTCTTCTTTTTTATCTAACAATCCTTCTTTTTGTAAAGAGTTGTACCACATTAATACTTTTTTAATATCAGAAGTATACACTCTGTCTTCATCGTATTCAGCAAAAACCGATTTAAAGTATTTTCTTAATTCTGCATCTGCAGATTTGTGATCAATACATGCAGCACCTTTTTCTTTATCAAATATTTTTTGAAAAACTTCTTTCAAAGGAACATCATCACCTGTTGAATAAATACTTACATCTTCTAATGCACTCACTCTGTTCGTTGAATATGCTGGCACTCTTTTTTTGTCTACCAATGATTCTACGATCAATCCGTTTTTTGTTTGAGCAACTACTCTGTATAATCCGCTCATTCCTGCAATTGAAATAATTCCACTTAAATCCATAGTTCTTAATTTTTATTAGGTAACAAATGTAAAAAAAATATCGTTTTATTCTACTTCAAAACAATCATTTTCGCAGAATACTTTTTCCCCTCCAAAAGCACCTGATAATAGTAAATTCCATTCGAAAAGCGACTTACATCCACTATTATTGCGTTTTCGCCTTTATGCAAATACCTTTTTTCACGATTTACCTGGTCTCCTAAGCTTGTAAATAAAAACAGTTCAGCTGTTGATTCTTTCGTGCTGTTAATTGTCAATACTGCTTGAGTAGAAGCTGGATTGGGATGTAATTTCACCAAATTTATGGTCTGTAAATTTGCAACACCAGTAACTGTAGTCATTGCATCGTATTGAGCTTGAGCATTGATGGCACTTGTTTGTAAATCCAATAAACTATCACCTGCAATAATCGCAAAAGCAAAATGAACAGAATCGTTTGGCAAAATCGTAAATGGTCCCGTACTTACCACTTGTGCAACATCATTGCCTGTTCCACCAACACCTGCATTTAATCTACTAGTAGACAAGCTTGTATATTTATCAGTTCCATCATACCCATTATACATATCAATACCACCATTTCCACCACTTACATTATCGATTGAATAAGCCGTTGCTGGCGCTGTGGCGCTTAACACTTTTACACCTGCATACAAACCATTGTTGGCTGTATTAAATACATAACCCAATTTATTGGGTACATCAACCGCTGCTCTGTTGTTTGTAAATGTTACGGCATCAATATCCCAATCGGCAAAAATCCCAGCATACAAATTTGTTAATGTTGTAATGCCCGTGTTTTTTAATGTGTATTCCAACATCACGTATTTTCTGTTTCCAACACTTGTCCAAGCGTGTGCTTTGTAGTCAATATCAACAAACAGGGGAGACAATGCCAATGCATCATTCATCTTACCATCCACATCAAAATCAGATACTGCCGCAGGTAATAACTCTTGTACCACATTGATGAATTGAAAATCATTGTCGGCCGCTCCTGAATTACGAATACCATCTGATACCTGAGATGCATTTTTCCCAACCATTAATCCTGCTTCATAAAACAAGGTTCCACTGCCATTGTAAGTAAATCCTAAACCTTGTGTTTGTTGGTTGGTGCGGTAACCAATGCGACCAATACTGGTAATTGTTGTAGCTACATCGTTGATGGCAATGTTTATATAATCAGGATTCAACATCACTGTAAAATATTCAGAATGCGAATAATTACTTACTGCATCGGTATACTTTAATTCAAAGACTAAAGAATAATTATTCGGTATTCCAGCTAACAATTCAATCTTAAAAACATCTAAATTATTGTTTACGGTTCCCATTGTATTTATGGCTCCAACACTTGTTGCTCCATCAATGATGTTAATGTAAGGCGAACTAGAAATCAAGGCAATTTGCAAATTGCTAACAGGAGCTAAATAATTGGTATAATCACCAAAAATGGTGAGTGTATCGCCTGAATAATAATTCTCATCATTTTCATCGGTCACTGTTCGTTGTGTCAGAACAACAGATGGAGAAGCAGTTTGAGTTAAGGCACGATACAAGTTGATGCGACCAGTTCCCAATTTATTTTCGAAGATTGAATTATTTAAAGGATAATGATTATCGGCTGTCACCTTTAATTGTTCGCCTGCTTGAAAAGCGTTGAATGAAGGAAAATAAGAACGAACAATAGCTGCTGCGCCTGCAACTACAGGCGATGCCATGGATGTTCCTGATTGAAACGAATAATTATTTGTTGGATAAGTAGCATACACACTTTCACCTGGTGCAGACACATCTATAGTATAACCATAGTTTGATGTCATTGCTTTAATATCACTAAAATCGGTATTTGCAACACTTATAACATTTTGATAGGATGCAGGATAAAAATCCATGTCAGCCCCATTATTACCTGCAGCAGCAACAACCAATGCATCAAAATTATAAGTTGCATAATCAACTACATCTTGTCCTAACTGACCACCTGCTGGTCCACCCCAAGAACAATTAATCACTTTGCAACCTTGCTCTGCAGCATAAGCAATTCCTTCGTACGCTTTTGTTAATGAACCCGAAGCATTGGCAATTTTAACAGGTAAAAACTTACAATTAAATCCTACTCCCGCCACACCAGTTACATTATCTGTTTTTGCCGCTGCAATACCCGAAACATGCACTCCATGTGCATTTGCATTAGCACTAGGATTGTTATCGTTCTCTCCCAAATCCCAACCAGCATAGTTATCAATGTATCCATCATTATCATCATCACCTCCACCAAGTGGATCATCATAATTAAATTTTATATTAGAAATTAAATCAGGATGTGTTAGTTCTACTCCAGTATCTGTTATTCCAATCACAACATTGGTATCTCCACGAGCTGTTGTTGTATTTACATCCCAAGCGGAATCAGCCCTAACAAGCGAAATATGATATTGAAACAAATAAGATGTATCACTCGGCACATAACATGTTTTAGGAACAACATGTGGTTCCACATATTGAAATAAATTTAAGGACAGGAATTTCTGAATCACTTTTTCCAAAGGCAATTGTGAAGTATAAGAAAACTCATACACCAATGTTAAATCAACCAATTTGGAATTTGCTGCTATTCTCACCGACTTTGCAGCTGGAAATTTTTTATGTAAATCGGTGCCACCTATCGACTGAAATAAGTTTAAAAAACGCGATTCATTAATGGTTGTGTTTCCGCCCAAAGCACTGTATTCAGGCTTTAATTTAACAATGATTGTATTAGGCAACGCATCAAACACTCCTTGAGAATAGAGTATGTTACTGCTCAAAAAGCATAAAAAAATAAATAGACGTGTATACAATTTGATTGCTTGCATCTGAATTAATTATTCTGCAAGTTACAAAGGATTTTTTGCAATTAAAACTTATTTGTATTCGGGAATATCTTGTAAAAATTGGTAGGTATTGTTGGCATAATCCATTACACAGCAGTAATGCTCCAAACCATTTGTTACCAACAAATAAGCAACTTTATAGGTCATATTGTAAAGTGCTATCTGATGAAACACATCTTGCGTTATTTTTACTTCGGGTGCCTTGCATTCAATTAACAATAAAGGCTTACCGCTAGTATTGTACACAAGCACATCGGCTCTTTTTTGCAGTTGATTGTACTTTAATCCTATTTCAACCGCAACTAAGGATGCTGGATATTTTTTTTCTTGAATCACAAATTGAATAATGTGCTGGCGCACCCATTCTTCGGGAGTTAGCAACACATACTTTTTACGAATAGCATCAAAAACATAGGTTTTATCCTTGTCTTGTTTTAATTTAAACGAATAAGAAGGTAAATTCAACTCCTGCATCATGTACACGAAGTAATGTAAATTTATGATAGCTCTAACCTTAATATTTATTAAAATTTCTTAACATCCTTTTACAGTCGCACAGTTATTTGTATTTTCGCTAAAATAAATGGTATGAAAAACAAAGAAGAAATTGTACAAAATTGGTTACCTCGTTACACGGGAACACCATTAAACGAATTTGGGAAGTACATACTGTTAACGAATTTCAACAAATACGTTAAAAAATTTGCTGATTGGAATGGTGTTGAAGTAAAAGGCTTGGATATGCCAATGCCGAATGCTACAGCAAATGGAATAACCATCATTAATTTTGGAATGGGAAGCGCCAATGCAGCTACCATTATGGATTTATTAAGTGCCATTGAACCCAAAGCAGCACTGTTTCTTGGAAAATGTGGTGGCTTGAAAAAGAAAAATGAATTAGGCGATTTAATTTTACCAATTGCTGCAATTCGTGGCGAAGGAACATCAGATGATTATTTTCCATCAGAAGTTCCTGCCTTGCCTGCTTTTAGCTTACAAAAAGCAATCTCTACCACTATTCGTAATCACAACTTAGACTATTGGACAGGAACTGTATACACTACCAACAGACGTGTATGGGAGCACGATGAAAAATTTAAAGAATATTTACGTGCTATCCGTGCAATGGGAATTGATATGGAAACAGCTACAATTTTCAGTACAGGATTCCACAACGAAATACCTACAGGTGCATTGTTATTAGTGAGCGATCAGCCCATGATTTCATCGGGTGTTAAAACTGCTGAGAGTGATAAAAAGGTAACAGAAAATTATGTAGATGAACATTTACGAATTGGCATTGATGCCTTGAATGAGCTTAAAAACAATGGCTTAACAGTAAAACATTTACGATTCGAATAATATTTAATAGCAAAACGAAAGATGGAATTCAATCAAATAATGTCGGATTTAAAAAAGAAGGTTTACAAACCCGTTTATTTCTTAATGGGAGATGAAGCTTACTTTATTGATATTATTTCGGATTACATCGAGAACAATGTATTGGATGAATCTGAAAAAGAATTCAACCAATCAGTTTTATACGGAAAAGATATTACTGCAGCAGATGTAATTGGAGCTGCCAAACGCTTTCCGATGATGAGCGAGTACCAGGTGGTTATCATCAAAGAAGCACAAAACATTCGTGATTTAGTAGGCAAAGGAGATGATGAGGAAAAAAGTGCAAAGGGTAAAGAAAAAGCAAAACATCCATTTGCTGCCTACATCGAAAATCCACAACCATCAACAATTTTAGTAATTTGTTACAAATACAAATCAATTGATAAGCGTACTGCGGTTGCCAAATTAATTGACAAAAATGCAGTATTGTTTGAATCAAAAAAATTATACGACAATCAAGTTCCTGATTGGATAAATAATTACCTGAGAGGAAAAGATTATACCGTTGGTCCAAAAGCCAGTGCTATGCTTACCGAGTACTTGGGAACCAGCTTGAGTAAAATCACTAATGAGTTGGATAAATTAATGATTAATCTTCCACCCAAATCGGAGATTACTCCCGAACACATTCAAACAAATATTGGGATTAGTAAAGATTACAATGTATTTGAATTACAAGCGGCAATTGGCAAACGCGAAACATTAAAAGCTAACCGTATCATCAATTATTTTGCATCCAACGAAAAGGACAATCCAATGGTAGTAACTATCTCTTCCTTGTATGGGTATTTTTGCAAAATATTAACCTATCATTTTTTAGCCGATAAAAAAACAGCAGCAGCAGCCTTGGGTGTTCATCCTTTTTTTGTGAAAGATTATGAAGTAGCTGCAAAAAACTACAGTGCTGGAAAACTAAAATCAATATTTGGTTATTTGCGCGAGTACGACCTTAAATCAAAAGGAGTAGACAATGGCTCTGCTAGCCATGGCGAATTATTAAAAGAATTGGTGTTTAAGATTTTGCATTAAACTACAATTAAACATTTACTTATCTTATTTGTAATATACACTATGAATCATTGGCTAGTAAAATCAGAACCATTTAAATACAGTTGGGATCAATTTTCGAAAGATAAAAAAGCGGTTTGGGACGGTGTTCGCAATTATGCTGCCCGCAACAATATGCGTGCTATGAAAAAAGGCGATTTGGTGTTTTTTTACCATAGCAACGAAGGCTTAGAAATTGTAGGGATTGCAAAAGTGGTAAAGGAGCATTATCAGGATCCAACTACCGAAGATACTGCCTGGAGTGTGGTGGAAATTGCACCCTTCAAAAAATTGAAAAAACCGGTAACATTAGCACAAATAAAGGCTGATAAACAATTGGCAAATATGCAAATCATCAAATTGTCGCGCTTATCGGTTACAGCAGTAAAAACCGAGGAATTCGACCGAATTTTAGCACTTTCGGAAGGCAAATAAACCGCTTATCACTCCAAAGCTACCGATTAACTCGAAAACTAAATATTCCAAAAACTTGGTCATTTTTTTAACGGAATAAATTATTACATTTACACGCCTTAACAGATTAGGGCGTTTTTTATTTTTAATGCTACAACAAATGAATCTTAAAAAGTCGATTTTATTTATACTTGGAGTAACACTTTCTATTATTGGTTACGCTCAACAAAACTCTTCTACTGGAACAGTTCGTGGATTTGTTTACCTAAAAGAAACAGGTGAACCACAATTGTTTACCAATGTTATTTTAAAAGGAACCACCATCGGAAATGCTACCGATGTAAACGGTTATTTTTCTATCACTAAAATTCCACCAGGAAGCTACACACTTATGATTGCTTCTGGATTGGGTTATGATACGCTTCAAGAAAATTTCACTGTAAAAGCTGGTGAAATTGTAAACAAAAAATTATACCTCGTAAAATCGAATGTTAAATTAAGAGAGATTGAAATATCTGCTGAGCAAGCAGAAAAACAAACAGAAACAAGAGTTTCGGTTAATAAAATTGACCCAATCGTTATTAAAAAATTACCTACAGTTGGTGGTGAGCCTGATTTAGCGCAATACTTACAAGTATTACCTGGTGTTATTTTCACGGGTGACCAAGGTGGACAGCTTTACATTCGTGGTGGATCACCTATCCAAAACAAAGTATTATTGGATGGTATGGTAATTTACAATCCTTTCCACTCCATTGGTTTGTTTTCGGTTTTTGATGCGGATATTATCCGTAATGCAGATGTTTACAGTGGTGGTTTTGGTGCTGAATACGGTGGACGTATTTCTTCCATCATGGACATCACAACACGCGATGGTAACAAAAAACGTGTAGGCGGTAAATTAGCGGTGAGTCCGTTTGGAGCAAAAGTATTGGCTGAAGGTCCATTAAAAAAACTGAAAGAAGGATCAAACAATTCTATTTCATTTATCCTTTCTGCTAAAACATCGTATTTGCCTACGACTTCAAAAGCACTTTATTCATATATCGATAAGGATGGTTTACCATTCAGCTTCAACGATTATTATGGAAAAATATCGTTTAACTCCAACAATGGTAGTAAATTAAATATTTTTGGATTTAACTTTAACGACCGTGTAAATTACAAAGCACTTCAGGAAATGAAATGGGATTCATACGGTGGAGGTGGTAACTTCCTATTGGTTCCACAAAACTCTCCTATTTTGGTAAGTGGTAACTTTGCTTATTCACAATACGGTATTAAATTGAAACCAGAAGGTGAAAAAGAAAAAACAAGTAAAATAAAAGGCTTTAACATGGGTGTTAACTTCACCTATTTCATGAGCCGTAATGAGTTGAACTATGGGGTTGAAATAAATGGATTCACTACCGATTTCGATTTCTATAATTCATTAAACAGACGTATCTCTCAAAAAGAAAACACAACCGAAATTGGTGGATATGTGAAATATAAGTTTGTATCTAAACGTAAAAAATTATTGTTAGAGCCAAGCTTCCGTATCCAATACTATGCTTCATTGAAAAATGCATCACCAGAGCCTCGACTAGGTTTGAAATACAACATTACTCCTCGTATCCGCTTTAAAGGAGCTGCAGGTATGTATTCACAAAATTTAATTGCTGCAAACTCGGATAGAGATGTCGTGAATTTATTTTACGGATTTTTATCTGGTCCCGACAATTTACCTGAAAAATACACCGCTCAAGATGGTAGTATAAAAGATGTAAAACACAAATTGCAAAAAGCGAATCATTATATAGCTGGTTTAGAATTTGATTTATTCAAACATTGGGAATTGAACATTGAAGCTTACTTAAAAGACTTCAAACAATTAACCAACCTAAACACAAACAAAATTTACGAAGACACACCTGATAACTCTGCTCGACCAGATCTTTTCAAAAAAGATTTTATCATTGAAACAGGTAAAGCCCAAGGAGTTGACGTAGTTTTAAAATACGACCGCAAACGCTTGTACTTATGGTTTGTATATTCTTTAACCTATGTTACACGTTGGGATGGTATTCAGGAATATGCACCGGTTTTCGACAGAAGACACAATGCTAATTTTGTTGCATCCTACACATTTGGCAAAAACTTAAATTGGGAATTTGATGTTCGTTGGAACATTGGTTCTGGTTTCCCATTCAAACCTACTGGTGGATTCTACGAAGATTTAAACTTCCAAGATGGAATAACAACAGATTATACTGGTACAAATGGAGAATTAAACTATTATTTCGACAATTCAGAAGTAAAACGCTTGCCTTGGTACCACCGTTTGGACATCAATATTAAACGTACCTTCTTATTGTTTGAAAACACCAAATTGGAAACTGCTATTGGTGCAACCAATGTATACAACCGCGAAAATATTTTCTATTTCGACCGTGTACAATACAAACGCGTAAACCAATTACCGCTTTTACCAACGGCTAGTATCATTATGACTTTCTAAGCCTTGGCTTACAGCACATAAGGAATGCCCTTTCTGATAAAACAGAAAGGGCATTTTTTTTGAATATTTTCGACCAATTCGTTTTTAACTCCCCATAATTATTCCTACTTTTGTATGACCAAAAATTGAAAACGACAATCGTCAACCCGACAATTGGCTAAATTATTTGATTGGTCAAAATTTTGAACCATTATTTATTTTACCAACATGTCATCTACTAAATACATTTTTGTTACCGGAGGTGTTACCTCATCATTGGGAAAAGGAATCATTTCAGCTTCTTTAGCTAAACTATTGCAAGCACGTGGTTATTCTGTTACCATCCAAAAGTTAGATCCTTATATCAATGTTGATCCAGGTACATTAAACCCTTATGAACATGGAGAATGTTTTGTAACCGATGATGGTGCTGAAACGGATTTGGATTTGGGCCACTACGAACGTTTCTTAAACATTCCAACTTCGAAGGCAAACAATGTTACTACTGGTCGTATTTACCAATCGGTAATTGAAAAAGAAAGACGTGGTGATTATTTAGGAAAAACAGTTCAAGTTATTCCCCACATTACGGATGAGATTAAAAACAGAATCAAAATATTAGGCAAAACAGGTAATTACCAATTTGTGATTACTGAAATTGGGGGAACTGTTGGTGATATTGAATCATTGCCATACATCGAAGCGGTTCGTCAGTTACGTTGGGAATTAGGGAAAGATGCAATGGTAATCCATTTAACATTATTACCATACCTATCAACTACAGGTGAATTAAAAACAAAACCAACACAACACTCTGTTAAATTATTATTAGAGTATGGTGTTCAACCCGATATTTTAGTTTGTCGTACCGAACATCCAATCAACAAAGAAATTAGAAATAAAATTGCATTGTTCTGTAACGTTGCTCCAAATGCAGTTATTGAAGCAATGGATGCAAGCACCATTTACGAAGTGCCACTATTAATGGAACAAGAGAATTTGGATGTGGTTGTTTTAAACCATATGGGAATGCCTGTTTCCGAGAACATGGACTTGGATAAATGGAAAGAGTTTTTACAAAAATTCAAACATCCTAAACACGAAGTTAAAATTGGATTGGTTGGAAAATATGTTGAATTGAAAGATTCATACAAATCAATTTCAGAAGCATTTATTCATGCTGGTGCTGCAAACGATTGCAAAGTGAACATTGAGTGGATTCACTCCGAAAGCATTACCGATGAAAATGTAAAAGAAAAATTCAAAGGCTTAAAAGGTGTTTTGGTTGCACCAGGATTTGGTCAGCGCGGAATAGAAGGAAAAATTACAGCAATTAAATATGCACGCGAAAACAATGTTCCATTCTTTGGTATTTGTTTAGGAATGCAGTGTGCAGTAATTGAGTTTGCAAGAAATGTATTAGGTTTCAAAGATGCCAACTCAACCGAAATGAATCCAGGAACTACAAATCCTGTTATTGATTTATTAGAGTCGCAAAAGAAAATAACCAACAAAGGTGGAACAATGCGTTTGGGTTCATACCCATGTAACGTGAGTGAAAACACCAATGCTTGGGAAATCTACAAAAAGAAAGAAATTACAGAACGTCACCGTCATCGTTACGAATTCAATAACGAATATTTACAAGATTTCGAAAAAGCAGGAATGATTGCTTCGGGTATAAATCCAGAAGGTGGATTGGTAGAAATTGTTGAAATCAAAGATCATCCTTGGTTTGTAGCTGTTCAGTTCCATCCTGAATACAAAAGTACAGTAGCTAATCCTCATCCATTGTTTGTTAACTTTGTGAAAGCAAGCATCGAGGTTTCTAAATTAGTTCACTAATTATAAGATTACAAAAAAGAGAGGCGAAACAAATTGTTTCGCCTCTCTTTTTTATTATAGGTTTCAGATTATAACTGTCCCTGAAGTGACTCCCAGGTTTTCATCTCTGCCTCTAATTGCTTTTTCATGGCTTCATAGGCAGCAAATGCACCCTTATCATTCATAACAGTTTGGTATTGATTCGGATCTGCCAACTTTGCATCAAAAGCTTTTATTTCTGCTTCTAAGCGTTCAATCTCTTTTTCTGATTTCGTGATTTGATTTTTAATTTGTTTTAATTCTTTTTCACGCTCATCATTTTTTGATTCTACCTTAGCAACAGGCTTTTCATCTGTTTTAGGTTTCACAAATGGATTTTTTGAAGAATTCATTTCATTCAAACGATTCATTTTTAATTTTTGCATAAATGCATTGATATCGCACAAATGCTCTTTTACTTCACCACCTTTGAACTCATACATTTTGTTCACTAATCCATCTAAAAAGTCACGATCATGGGAAACAAGAACTACAGTTCCTTCATAATCTTGAATCGCTTTTTTCAAAATCTCTTTGCTTCGAATATCCAAGTGATTGGTTGGCTCATCCAGTACAAGAAAATTGTATGGCTCCAATAATAATTTACACAATGCTAAACGACCGCGCTCTCCTCCACTCAATACACTCACTTTTTTATCAATATCATCGCCACCAAACAAAAATGAGCCTAACAATGTTCTTACTTGTTTACGAATATCTCCAACTGCTAATTCATCAATTGTTTCAAAAACGGTTTTTGTTTTATCCAACTTCTCTGCCTGATCCTGTGCAAAATAACCCATATTCACACTATGTCCCAAGGCAACAACTCCATCAAAGTCAATTTGCTTTGCAATCATTTTAATCATGGTACTCTTTCCTTCACCATTACGTCCTACCAATGCAATTTTTTCACCTTTCGTTAAAATGAAATTCGCATCCTTAAAAATCTGCTTCTCTCCGTACTTTTTCCCAGCATGCTCTACAGTTAAAACAATTTTACCAGAATGAGCTGGAGGAGGAAACTTAAAGAACATGGTCGCATTATCTCCTTCATCAACCTCCACAATTTCCATACGATCCAACTTCTTAATCAAGGACTGTGCAAAGGCTGCTTTACTAGCTTTTGCACGGTATTTATCAATCAAAACTTCGGTTTGATTGATAATCTTTTGTTGATTTTTAGCAGCATTTTCTTGTTGCTCTCTACGCTCTTTTCGCAGTTCGAGGTAACGCGAATAATTTGTTTTGTAATCGTAAATTTTATTATTTGAAATTTCGATTGTACGATTTGTTACTGTATCCAAAAACTGCTTATCATGGCTAATCAACATCACCGAACCGCTATAAGAATCCATAAACTCCTCTAACCATTGAATAGATTCAATGTCCAAGTGATTCGTTGGCTCATCCAGCAACAAAATATCTGGTTTTTGCAATAAGATTTTAGCCAACTCTATACGCATACGCCATCCACCACTAAATTCGGAAGTAGGACGATCGAAATCGCTACGCTCAAAACCCAAACCTTTTAATATTTTTTCAATCTCTTCGTTTTTATTATTAGCACCAATTACATCCAAACGGTGCGTAATTTCGGTCAATTCATCAATAATTTTCATGTAGGAATCACTCTCGTAATCGGTACGTGTTTCCAACTCATGATTGATAAATACCAATCGATCTTCTAATTTTTGAATTTCTTCGTATGCGCTTTCCGTTTCCTCAAATACTGTTTTCCCTTGCTGGTGAATCATATCTTGAGGTAAGTAACCTATTTTATAATCGTTTGGCTTTGAAATTTCACCTCTTGTTGGATTTTGCAAACCCGACAAAAGTTTAAGCATGGTTGATTTACCAGCACCATTTTTACCCGCTAAACCAATCCTATCCTTAGGATTAATCAAGAAACTAACATTGTCGAATAAATCGTAACCACCAAAGGAAACTGTAACCGAATTAACTGAAATCATTGTATTGTTTTTTTTAAGGCTGCAAATTTAGTGAAAAAGCCTGATATAACAACACTTGTAACCTCTGTGATTTTAGTTACATAGCAAACTAAGAATTGTTGTTACCTTTGTGTCAAATATCAACGTTATGGGATACAAACAATCAGCACTGTATAGCATTGTAAACAATAAATGCCCTAAGTGTCACGAAGGAAATTTTTTTGAGACCAACAACCCTTATAAACTAAGTCGATTCGACAAAATGCCTCACAATTGCCCTGTATGTAACGAAGATTTTGAACGCGAAACAGGATTTTACTACGGAGCCATGTATGTTAGCTATGGCTTAACAGTTGCTTTTGGTGTCGGTGTATTTTTATTGGTGAGCGTATTATTGGGATACGATGTAGTTACATTTTTGGTAACATTCGGAGTGCTCCAAATAGTTTTGATGCCTGTATTTTATCGCATGGCACGCTTGGTTTGGATTAACTTCTTTGTTAAATACAAAGAGAAGAAAGCATAAAATTACTTCCCTAAATCCAACAGTCGCGCATTTTCAAAAATTGCCACATCACTTAATTCATTTTTAGAAAGCATAAGCATTGCCTTTGCAACCGTACTTGCTTCAATTGCTTTGTATTTCTTTAATTTCCCTACAAATAAAAAGGCTAGGCCTTTCATTATTTTTTTGCCAATTAATTCACCCAAACGAAATTCTTTGCGATCTCCCAGTAACATTGAAGGTCTTACAATTATTAAATTTTTAAATTTTAATCGTGTTAAGTCGTTTTCAACATCACCTTTTACTTTTAAGTAAAAATTGGCTGAATTTTTATCAGCACCCAAGGAAGATACAACAATAAATTTATCGATACCATTTCGTTTTGCTAGTTGAGCAAAATTCAACACATAGGTATAATCCACTTTCATAAAAGCATCTTGAGAACCTGCAACTTTTATGGTTGTTCCCATACAACAAAACACAACATCTCCGTTTATTAAATCAGAAGAAGCGTCTAGCTTGTTAAAATCAATAATGTATTGCTGCAATTTGGAATTAGAAAAAGGGATTTCCTTTCTTAAAAATAATTTCACCATGGAGTAATCTTCATCAACCAATAACTGTTTTACGATTTCTGAACCCACCAAACCTGAAGCACCAATGACTATTGCAGTTTTTCCCATTTTATTTTCCTTTTACACGTATATACAATGATGCAAACGCATCTGAAAACGACATTTTAAATTTTCCTCTATCCAAAGCCATAGAATTATCGGCATTCCTATTTAATTTATAAGAGAATGGGAAACCAGCATCCGAATTATCCCAACCACCCATTTGTCCAAAACGAATATCATTAAAAAATATGGTTGAATCTTCTTTTGTAATAACATAATATCCTTTCGAAAATTGTTTTAGAGTTGCTAATGATTGATCGCCTTCAAATGGCTTTAATAACTGCTCATTACGCTCTACTCGATGAAACTGAATATCGGTCGACTTATCGAAAATAGAATAATAACCAATATACGAACCACCTTCATCCTGCGAATAAGCCATCCATAAAAAATTATTCAAAGGTGTAGGTGTTGTCACAAACTCTTCTGCTGTAAAATTTTGTTTTGAAAAAGCATCACTCATCGTATCGTGTACATGCCATTTGTTTATCAAGGTAAATACCAAATAAGCTGTACTAATTATTAAACCTGCCCTGTTCCACTTTACACGCTTAGGAGATCCATTCTTTGCAATCAATGCAATCAATACACAAATTAAAAAGGGTACAGTATAAAACACATCGGCAACAAAAATAGAATTGAATGTAACACGATATTCACTGAATGGCTCAAACCAACCAGTTCCATAAGCTGTCATAGCATCAATTAAAATATGGGTAAACATTCCTAAAAAGAAAAGTAAGGTCCATTGTTTAAATGACACTTCTGTTTTCTTGAAAATTTTTGTAAATAAATAACCGATAAGAGGCGACATTAAAATCACAAAAAGTAATGAATGCGTAATTCCACGATGAACCATCAACTGCTGTGCATCGGTTGTACAACACGATGCAAACACATCAAAATCCGGAATAGTATCCGCCAAAGCACCCCAAAGCATTGCTTTTCTACCTATTTTTTTACCCAAAACCGCTTCACCAATTGCGGCTCCTAAAACAAGATGTGTAAGTGAATCCATGATTAAATTTTAATAAACAAATATACTATTATGAGTTTATTATTAGACAATTTAATATCTTTATATCTCAAATAAAAAGAATGCAAAACAAATCAAAATACTTAATCATTGGATTGATCCTTGCATTAATTGCGCTTGCATGGATTTACTTAAAATCCATTATTATATACGTAGCAATTGCTCTAATTATATCATTAATTGGCCAACCACTGGTTAAAATGTATGGAAAATTCAAAGTTGGAAAATTCAAATTACCTATCACAATTTGCGCCTTACTGTCATTAGCTACTATTGCATTAATTGTTACTATGTTAGTATCAATGTTCATCCCCTTAATTGTTAAAGAGGCACGAATAATCTCTCAAATTAACCCAAATGAAGTAGTTACGACATTTAAAGAACCCTTAAAAAATCTTGAATACGATTTACAAAAATTTCAAATCAATTATGGAAATGGCGAATCGATTGAAAAGTTTTTAGCCTCCCAACTTACATCCATTCTTGGATTTCAAGAAATTTCAAACATTGCTTCTGAAATGATCGGTTTTACAACAGGTCTTATTGGTGGTACATTTGCCATCTTGTTCATGGCATTTTTTTTCATGAAAGATGAACACCTAATTTACAGAGCAATTTTACTGCTTACACCTCCAAAACATCTAGAGCCTGTTAAAGAAATTTTGCGTGATACCAAACGATTACTAACCCGCTACTTTATTGGTATATTACTCGACATGCTTTTTGTAGCAACACTTACATCTATTGGCCTTACAATCATTGGAGTGGAAAATGCCTTACTGATTGGTATGTTTGCAGGATTAATTAATATCATACCTTATATCGGTCCCTTAATCGGTGTTTCATTTGGCTTATTAATTGGCATTACCTCTAATTTAGAAATGAATTTTTATGTAGAATTAATTCCCTTACTCGGAAAAATTTGTATTACATTTTTAATCGTTCAACTTTTAGATGCACTCTTTTTTCAGCCAATGGTTATTTCCAATATTGTAAAAGCGCATCCACTTGAAATATTTATCGTTATTCTTATTGCAGGAACACTGGCTGGTATTGGAGGGATGATTGTTGCTGTTCCGATTTATACTATCTTACGAATTATAGCAAAAGAATTTTTATCAAATTTTCAAGTAGTACAAAAACTTACTTCGGAATTAGACGAACATGATTCAAAAAAATAACACAATGATTTCAGCATCTACCCTTGACTTTTTAATAAAATTAAAAAAGAACAATAACAAAGAATGGTTCGATAAAAACCGTTCGCAATATGAATTGATAAAAATTGAATTCAAAAATTTTATCAATGAGTTAATTGCCAGCATTGCAAAATTCGACCCGACTGTAAAACATTTAGAAGCAAAAGATTGCATCTTCAGAATCAATCGTGATGTTCGTTTTTCGGCAAACAAAGCACCCTACAAAACAAACATTGCTGCATTCATTTCACCAGAAGGGAAAAAGTCTGTTTCTGCAGGATATTATATTCACATAGAACCAGGAAATTATTTTTTAGCAAGTGGTATGTGGATGCCACCTGCACCACAATTAAGTGCAGTGCGACAAGAAATAGATTACAATGCAGAAGAATTCAGAAAAATCATTTCATCAAAAGAATTCAAAAAACACTTCAAGGAATTATCTCAAGAAGATAAAGTAAAAACCACTCCCAAAGGCTACGAAAAAACGCATCCAGAAATTGAATTTATAAAACTCAAAAGCTTTATTGCAATGAAGGCAATTGATGATAAAGAAGTTCTTTCTAAAAATTTCATTAAATCAATTTGCACTTCATTCGAAGTAGCTCATCCCTTGAATGCGTTTTTAAGAAGAGCTTGTGACTAACGATGCCACAAGTCTTCCTCGTATTTAAAAATATCTTCTTTTACACTTTCGGATTCTAACAAAGCGTCCATTCCAGTTTTGTATTCCGCAATTGTTCTATCGTAAACATTTGATTCTTTGTAAACATAACTTGAAAACATACGTTTTGTAAACAGTTCATCATAACTCATTCGTGCTGCATCATTCCTGCGATTAAACACTGCGGCCTTTGCAAAATAACTTCTTGCTTCAGGAAAATATATCCAGAACAAGGGTTTAACACCTACTATTTCACCTGATTCAGATATTTTGTCTACTAATGGACAAATACCGACTATCCGACATTCCATTACAGAACGTTGTTTATCAAAAAACCAATCTTCCTTAATCCAATACTGTCTCACATTTGCAGCAGTTATTTCTGTCTTAATTGGAACAGTTATCATTACTCCTGGATTATTTATATCTTCTACTTGATGGGTAGAATCCCAATGTACTAAAAGGTTATTAACTTCCATTTTCGTCATTGGATTTTTAAATTCATCGTCAAAAGCAGGATTCGCAAAGGCTGTTAAGCTATCTTGTAGTACAGCGCATCTAATTACATCAAACAAGCTTCGAAGAGCTGTTGTGGGCTCAGTAGGATAATAGATTGGCAAATTTATTTTTTCACGCATATCAATAACACGCCAAGTTCGTTTGCTCCACATCACATCTGCTTCGCGCAAATAAGGATACGAATTAGGGAATGGCCGAGCTATTCTGCTACTAAGGCTTGGATCAGGTGATTGTGGATTAATAACAGTTGAAACTGGTGCACACTGACTGAAGATTGGATTTGAGTTTAATAGTACAAAACACAAACCACTGAAAAGATACATTTTCATAATTGCCTCCTTTTCTAAACTAAAACGTGACAATTAGAAAACATATTGCATAAAAAATCCCCTTACAAAAAAATTGTAAGGGGATCCATACTTATTCGATTTAAATTAAACACGAATACCTATTATCAACACATCATCAACTTGTTCAATATCACCTTTCCACTTGTCAAATGTATTTTGTAATTCATGCTGAATATCCAATAACGGAGCATTATTAATAGAAAGAAGAAGTTCTTTTAATGGCTTGTACATAAATTTTTTCCCTTTTTCCCCACCAAATTGATCTGCATAACCATCCGTTAACATGATAATTAAATCACCTTTTTGCAACTGAATTTCCTTTAAGGTAAATGGTTTTATATCACCCATTGCTTTCCCAACGGGCATTTTATCGGGCTTAAATTCAATGAGCTCACCATTTCTTATGAGCCATAAAGGGTTATTGGCTGCAGCAAATTGCAAATTATTATTCACAAAATCAAAATTACATATTACAGCATCCATACCATCTTTTCCACCCTCTTCGCTACCATCATTCGACATATGTTCCATAATACGTTGACGCGTATAATCTAATATTTCGTTCGGTAATACTAATTTTTGAGCATTAATCGCTTCACTCAAACCAGAAATGTTCAACATACTCATAATTGCGCCTGGAACACCATGGCCAGTACTATCTGCTGTTACAATTGAAAACTGATTGTTAAGCAATTTACTAGCCCAATAAAAATCGCCACTAACAATGTCTTTTGGTTTAAAAAAAACAAAATGTTCGGGAAGGTTATCGCGCAATAATTCTTTACTAGCTAATAATGCACTTTGAATTCGTTTTGCATAATTTACACTATCTAAAATCTCCTGATGCTTATGTTCAATTTCTAGCTTTAATTCATTAATGCGTTCTTTCTCCTTATGTATAGCAGTACTTGTACTCCAGAGCTTCTTTACCTTTTCATCTAACTTTTTCTTATCCGCTTCCAACTTTTCTTTTTCAATCAAAAGTTGCTCATTTTGCTCATCCACCTTTTTACGCTCCTTATGAACCGTTTCACTCATCATCCAAAGTTTACGATTTTTCTCTTCCATTTTCTTCTTCTCTACTTCCGCTTGCTCTTTATCTTGTATAGAAAGCGTACTTGATTTAAGCTCATGCAAAGAATTTTCTAATCTATTTTTTTCAGACAAAAGATCATTAATGTTTTTGTCATACTTTTTTTTAAGAAAAGCAGAAACAACAAACGCCACTAAAACCAGTGACACGATTAAAATGAATATGAAGAAATAGATAGACACAGAATTATTTTATAAAACCATTTATTTCAGCCTTTTCAACAAAAGCATCGTATGCTTCTCTAATATCAACTGCCTTGTCCCACTCATTTCCATTTCGAAGGTCATAATAACTCTTTGGGTAATCTGCAGAATAAAAATCAGGAGCAACCTTAATAATTGTAAGATATCTATAAGATGTATAAACAAACAGCATAAAAAACAACAAAACAATATTCGTTTTAAACAATCGAAGTCCTTCAAGTATATTTATTTTAGTGCTCTTAAATTCATATTTCCATTTCAGTGCTCCAAAAAACATAACCAAAAACGTTATTACAGCCAAATAAAAAACAATTGTAGCAAATGGATAATGCATTGTTTTTAAAAGATTAAAAATGCCTAAAAGTAAGGCAGAGAAACTGCCGAAAGTTAAAACGATGACTAACCCTTTACCAAAAATAAAATTTTCTTTGAAAAATTTAACTGTAGATGTAACAAAATAAGGCACTAAAAACAAAATACTTAATACAAGCAGCATGCTTGCTCCAGGTAATGATGCATTTTTAAAAACCGTTGACACAAAAAACATACATAAAAATAATGATTCATATATGCCTTGCGATTCAATATTTTTAAAAAAATCAAACAATGCTTCGGAAACCACAATCACCACAAGAACAACCAAAAGGGAAATTAAAATGACAGGAATTACATCTGATAAAGACTTTGTAAAAAGTATTTCCAAAATTGAAGCAATAACAAGCAATGAGATTGAAATTAGCAGAATCAATACAATAGTGCCCAATTTTTTTCTGTAATTATTGCGTATTCTCTTAAATGAAACGACTGCTATTTCTCCAATAAAAGAAATCGCCATTAGTAGTTCACACCAAACAATGATGGTGTTTCCCCAATCATTTAATGCAAAATTTGCAAAAGCCCCAAATATCATTAAGGCAAACAATATGATTCTAATTCGAGTCGATGCTTTCATAATTTATTCTGATATATAGTAAGAACCACCAACTTCACTATCTTCATACTCCCCAGTTGTCCAATTGTCACTAAAAATGGGGCTATCCATAGCAGACCAGCCGTTTTTTACAACTAGCTTATTATTTTTTATCTCATTTTTAAGTATTGTTTTGTAAAGTGATAATTGAGAAGAAGAGGAAATATAATCAGGAATAAAGGTTGTTGCTTGAAAATAATTACCCTTTTGTGCTTTCCCATCCACAAAAAAGTTTAAACAAGCCGGCTTCATATTATCGGGTTTGTCTTTTAATAGAGCCATTGCAATATAATCACCACTTGCTGTAGACATTCTTCCAAAAATTTCAAACAATTTATTCCCAAATTTTGGACTTTTATAAATATACCCATTCAATAACGTATCAAGCAATACCAAAGCATTAGCATCTTTATCATGTCGCTGTAAACTATCGATATTTGACAATAAAACATTTCGCTTTTGAAATTGATCTGGGAAATAGCTCAGATAAACAAAAGCAGAATCATAGTCACTTTTTTGAATTGTCATAACTTTTACATCCAACTCATGCTCGGTAGGGTTTAATTTAAGTGGTTTTTCAAAATAATAATTTAATAAAACTTTTGCTAAGTTATAGTACTTGTAAGAATAAGACGTGTTACTTAATTTTTCTTTATCAAACAATTTTTTCTTGTTTATCATTTTCTCATACCTAGTGGCTTCTCCTTCATTATTACGACTGTGATAATATGATGTACAGAATGCTAAAAACGCGTCTTTATCAAATTTTAAAGGAACCTTTTGAGCATCTATTGTTTTCAAAAACAGGGCTAAATCAAAAGTCTTTTCGTCTTTATCTTTATAGCGAAAGGTTGAATAATAACTCAACAAAAAGTCATTTAATATTTCAGCCTCCATATCGTTCTTAAAATAAAAATCCATTAAATTCTCATGTTCAAAAATATAATCAAGAAAAATAGATTTATTTCTGTATGAAGCAACTCTCCAATCCCAAATTTCAAAAGGATTATAGCTATCTGTCAACGAAACAATAAATGGATGCTTAAACAACTTCACTCGCCCAACTGTTTTCAAATCTCCTTCACCAATTGTAATATCACTTTTTAAGTAATCAGGTCCAACCTTTTTATAATATGCCATTGCATTTCGCAAGTTTTCCTTAATTAAATCAATGCTATAGTTCTCTTTTTTATTATTAGTAAAGGCCTTTGCCTTATAAAGCAAAGCTGCCATGTAATTTTTCTCATCATTACTCAATTTAGGATTTGCTAAAAATTTAGAAATAATATTGTCAGCCAAATCATTTAACTGCTTATAACTAATTCGCTCCCATTGCATTTGAAGATCGCATGCATTGTGATTGCCTTTTATTGCAAAACGCTTAATTGTCCATAAGGTAACATCAGATTTATCAAACAACAAATTATTCAACATAATAACTTCAACTGGGAAATTACTTTTGACAGTTTTCTTTTCTTCAATTTTTGCAATAAGATCTAATCCTTCCTTCGAAAACAATTTGTTGGTTATAATTAAATCACAAAAAAAACGATCAAAAGAATATCCATAAGTAGTATTCAAAAAGTTTTTATTGTAGAATAAAATCGAATCGAAACTATAATTAAATTTTTGAAATTGATTTGTTAATATATACAAATTAGCCAATTGAAAATACCCGCTATTATGTGTAATTGTATTATTCCAATTTTGCTGAACTTTTTTATCTTTCGGATATAAAAGGTCAAATATTTTCTTTGTTTTATAATCAAAAGGATCTAATGCATCAGAAATCACTTTTAGCTTTGATGTATCATAACCTACAATGTCAGGCATTACTTGCAAATATTTATTAAACTGCTCGATTTCAACTTTTTTTAATGCAGTTGTATCCTTTAACAAACCAACAAATGCAGAATAAGAATTGTCGCAAAACTTTTGATATGCTCCATTATCATTAAGAGGAAGCTTATTCCTTTTCAATACAATTTGTCCGTAAACGATCGCTAATATGTTATTTATGTTACTTATTAAAGATCTATTATTCTGAAACACTTTTTTATCTTCAATTAAATGTAGTTGCTCCAAAAACAAAGTTCCTAATAAAGGATTATTGGCTTCGACTTCTTTTTTATTCTCTTGTATGCCTAAACAAGTAGCAAACATTTCTCTTACAATATCTATTTGGGCTGAATCACCCTCTATGTTCTTAAGTAAATCTTTATAAACACCTGGATTTAATCGTTCGGCCGCTAAAATATAATCTGCCTTAACAAGGTTTTTTATATATTTTGACTTTAGCAACTCTTTACTCTTCTTTTGTATATCATTTATAACATAATCATTCTGCTTCTTTCTAAAATCAAAAAAGAAATAGGTACAACTAGTCACTAATAATAAAATCCCAAATGCCGCAATTAACTTATCTGCTCCATACTTAATGACTGTCCGATTAACAAATAAACGTCTAGCACTTTTTTTAATAAACTGAGTTGCATTTGTTAATGTTTCCTCTGCATCCGCTAACTTTTGCTCTTTAGTAACTTCTCGTTCGTCATACCTTGCTAACCAATATTTATTTGGCTTTACTTCAGTAAACCAATTTTCAAAAAAAGTAAGAGGACCAATTGGAAGTAAATAACCCGATGATTTTTTACTTGCTACCCAACGCTGCAATTGCTTATTAAAGTCTTGCCATGTCAATAAATTGTCATATTCCTCCTTTGCCCAATCTGTAAGCTTTTTCCAGTTACGTATCAAACTTTCGTGCGTAATGTCCAACACAGCATTGTCAGCAAGTTCTATTGAGTCGGATGCTGTAAAAATAAATGGCTTTAAAAAAGTATTACCTTGAATACGAAATAAGTACAATACTTCAGCAACGGTTGAAGTACTTATATGATTTTTATTAATGATTTTAGTTACCTCCTCCAATGTCATTCTGTTTCTTACGGCACGTGCTTCATCTATTTTTGTTAAGCATTTGAAAGCTGTTTCCACAATTAGCTTTGCATCTTGAGATGATATTTTTTCAGAACTACTATTTGCAGTTTCAAACAATTCATTTGCATGCGCATCCAACACATCACCTAAAGAAGAGTGTTTGAAAAAATCTTTTTTAAACTCGGGTAATTGAATGAACCATTCTTCAAAAACTTGTTTATCTTCAGATGTTAATTGATTGCTAGGGATTCCATTTATTTTTGCAAAATGAATTAAATCCATCTCTACTTGCCCACGATCAGCTTTTTGCCAAATTTGATTTAAAGCATGCTGTAATACCGGTAATTGATCTATCCCATCATTCATTTCATTAATCAGCATTTCTACCAATCGTTTTGAAATTTTATTCCCATTTAATTGAGCTGGTTCTTCAATAACCTGATATATTTCTTTTCGTTTTAAACGAGGAACAAAAAACTGGCTATAACCAATGTATTCTGGTAGTCCTCTAAAAGAAGCACACTGCCCAATATAATCACTACGCATTGTACATACAATGTAAATTGGCACATCTTGTTCAATACACAACCTTGTTGTTTCCAATAATGAATTTACTACCGCTTGTGATTCAATGGAAGTTCTACCATTATGATAATTTTCAGGATTCGTAAAAAACTCTTCAAATTGATCCACAAGAATTAACAAATTCGCCCCATTACGCTTCGCTTTTTTCTGTTCTTCTATAGAAAGGGAATTATAATTTTCACTCTGTTGATCTACCCAATAAGGCGATCCTTTATATAAATCTATTAAGGAAGAAAAGCCATAACTCAATTCTTTTTCAACCTTAGTAATATCTTTCAGCTTTAATTGCTCGCCAATTGCCTGAGCCATATTTTTCAGCGGCTCACGTTCTGGTCTAAAATCTGCTACAATCCAATTATTAAATTTTGCCTTAAAAAAACCTGCTCTCGCATTTGGAATTACACCTGCATAAACCAAGGATGATTTTCCATCGCCAGAAGCACCTGTAAGCATCAAGAATTTTTTTTCTTCTAATTGCTTTACTATTTGCTCAATATGCTCTTCTCGTCCTTTAAAAAAAATAGACTCGTCTTCGTTAAATGGTCGTAATCCTGGATAAGGACAAATTACTTCTTCTTGCATAATTATTAGATTAACTAATTGCGTCAATTATTTTATCGTACTGAACCTTTATTTCAAGCGGAATTAACTCCCCTGCAACAATTAAAGAGACCACTTTAGGTGCTTTAAATTTTTTATTTGTATTAGTTTCAGGATCTTCATCCCCAATTAGTAGAATTGGTGTATGCGAAGAGGCTCCACCAATTTTTTTCCAAATTTGTTGCGTAAATGGCAAAGCCCAATCGGATGATTCTTTGAAATAAACAACCGCCAATTTACTTTTTCCTATTTGTTGTGCACAAAATTCAGAATAATCCATTTCACTATCTTGTATAATATTCAATTTTTCGATTGGAATAATATCGCTAAGCATTTCAGCTACTTCATTTGCATCATTATCATCTAATTGATTATACACCAAAAACACATCAGTATCTTTTATATCAAACAGTTGCTTTTGTTCAACTTTTACACTAATTCTCAAATCATCAACTAGCTGAATAGTAGAAGCCGTATTACTGAAATTCATTCCATGTATTATGTTATTTCTAATATCCCCGATAAACCGAGATTGTGCTTCATCTTTAATATCAGAAATGGAATATGGAAACCAAATGAAAAGTTTATAATCAGAATTTGCCTTTAATTTTTCTAAGGCTAAATTATATTGATAATGGCTGAGAGAAACAGAATGTCCTTCTAACACAGGACCATACTCTAATCCTAACAAATGAACCGAGCAAACAGCTTCACCAATCTCTTCTTTTATGTGAGAAAAAAAATGATTCTCATATTTTAAATTGGAAGGAAAAACTTGAAAATTAGCTTTAATGAGCGTGTTAAATAAATCGTGACGTCTCTCTTCTATATCACCTGTAGTAAAAGCTAAATAAATGCCTGACATGCGTTTCTTATTTTATTGGAGTAAGTTATAAATATACACATAAAAAAAATCCCCTTACAAAAAAATTGCAAGGGGATTCATTATTGTTTTTTTATTTAGAAATGGAACAAATCATGCTCATAAACAAAGATATCTGTTTTAATTCGTTCTGATTCTAATAGTGCATCTAAACCAGATTTGTATTCACTAATTACACGATCATAAACGTTAGTTTCTTTACGAACATAACTAGAAAACATACGCTTCCAGAAAATATCCTCAAGAGTTCTACGCTCAGCATCATTGTGACGCATGTATACTTCTTGATTAGCAAAAAGAGGACGAGCTTCAGGGAAATATACCCAGAATAAGGCATTATCGCCACCGGTAGACTCACCTGTTTCAGATAATTTTTCAGTTAGTGGACAAATTCCAATAATACGAACATCTAAAACAGAACGTTGTTTGTCAAAGAACCAATCTTCTTTTACCCAATATTTCCAGATACGCTCAGAACTAATTTCATTCTTTACAGCAGCTTTACTATAGGTACCAGGATTATTTGGATCCTCAACATCATTTGTATCCCATTTAACCAATTTCTTTTCGATTTCGCTTTTGGTCATTTCATACTTAAATTCATCATCCAATGCTGGTTGATCAAACAAAGTGATGGTGCCATCATTTAAAGCTGCATCTTTGATTACATCGTACAAACTCTTTCTATCTAAAATAGGAGTTGTAGGATAGTACAATGGGTGATTAATTTTTTCACGTAAGTCAATCACACGCCAGATACGCTTGCTCCACATAACATCCGCTTCACGCAAATGAGTGTAAGGAATAGCTCTGCGCGTACGTGTATTTTCTTTTACATAAACGCCATCAGGATACTTCGGAGCTTTAGGCGCCAATACTTCCTGTGCATAGTTATCTAAGGCTGCAAATACAGCAAAGAATAACACTAAAAGAATTCTTACTTTTTTCATGACTGTTCGTTTTAAAAAAATTATTTCACTTTAATCACGCAACCTGGGATAGAACGTACCCCATCTGGTGCTTGTACTTTTACTTGTTCAATTAAGATCTTGGTTCCAGCTTTTGCTTTGTTTAACATCTCGTTCATTTGAGGTGATTTTCCAGCACCTTGTGCAGGAGCATCAACGAAAGCACCATTAATGTTCATAGACATAACCCATGAAATAACAGGGAATTTCAAATCAAATACAAAGTCTTCTAGTTTTGGAATAACCCCACCAGCAGCTTGTAATTCACCTTTAGACGCTTTACCATCACCAGTTACACCTGCAAATGACGCCAATGGACTAGGTACTTTTCTAATACGAAATTCCATTTTACCCATTGATTTACTTCCTGTTTTTGTTTTAACAGATACGTTGATATCACATTTTGCACCAGACGATACTTTAACTACATAATGACCTTGGCCTTTATTAATTAATGATCCACTAGCACCAGACAATGTTGCAACAACATCTGTTGGTGAAGCACCTGCAACTGATATATCAACTGGATTTTCAACACCAATGTAAAATACATTCATTTTTGTAGGTGAAATAGCCATAGATGGTTTTGCAACCATGTACGAACTTTCAAAAGGATAACCAGTGGATTTACCATCTTGTCCTTTTACATTAATAACACCACTAAATGTTTGTTGTCCTTCAGCACCTGTTCTAACAGTGTACTTACCTAATCCTTTTTCAAAAGTTTCCAACTTTGTAGAAGCTCCTTTAATTAAACCAGTAGTTGTATCTACAGGTCCAATCAAAATTTCAGGATTAGAAGAAGAGTTGTAAGCAGCGATAAAGATATCCGCTTTGTATTCCTCACCAGCAATAATGTAATTTGATGGAGCAACAACTTTCGCAACTACTTTATCAAATTTAATTGTTGATTCATCAACATTACGCAATAATGTGCTAATTACATCACTCTCAGCATTCTTAACATCATTTTTCAATTTTGCTAAAACACTAAACACAGCTGCTGCTGGTTGATGAGCAAATAAATTACTTTCCCATTTCACCATACGCTCATCTCCAATAGAGTACATTTCTTCTGTACTTAAACCTAATTTCAATTGCTTACGATCTTTTTCGGGAACTAAATCAGTAATTGTTTTTTTGAACTTTTCAATTTTCTCTTTTAGATCTTTTGATAATCCAGTTGCATTCTCAGGATCTGCTCCAGCACCAATCATCAACTCTGTAGGAATATTGTTTTCATCCTTGCTTTCTAAGTACATTAAATGTAACGTATCGGCTTGTTCCTTTGGTAGTTTTTGTATTTTTTGGTACAACTGACTTTTAATATCGTCAATAAAAAGACAAAGATCTTTTGCTTCTTTTTGAACTTTTAACGCTTTTGCTTCCCAAGGCTTCGCTCTATCAGGGTTTTCCGCTGTAGCTTTTGCGAATTTTTGGTACAACAATCCGTTCTTTGTATCGAAGTTTTCGTTTGTTATGTTCAAACTTTCTTCGATAATTACAAAGGCATTTAAGATTTCTTTGGATACGTTAAGTGCCAAAAGTGCGGTTAACACCAGGTACATCATACCAATCATCTTCTGCCTTGGGGTTTCTTTTCCACCTGACATAGTTCTATATTAGTTTTCTATGATTAATACTATATTAATTTGTTCAATGAAAATATTAGTGCCCATGAAAAAAATAATTAGGAGAACCTAATTATTTTCTCATAGCATTTAACATATTTCCATAAATAGTGTTCAACGACTCTAAGTTAGAAGAAAGTTGAGCAATTTGGTCTTTGTATTTTCTTGTGTCATCAACCGAATCATTCAAGTTTTTCATTAGATCAGCTAAACCATCATAGAATTTAGAAGTTGCTTTCAAATGCTCATTAGAACCTTGCAATTGCAATTCATAAGATGCATTTAATGCAGATAAATTTTTAGAAACTTTGCTCAATTGCTCACCAAAAGAAGCACCATCCTCGTTAGATAATGATAATCCCATTAATGATTCTGCAGCTTTAGAATAAGAACTAGACAAAGAAGCTACATTTTTTGCAGCAGATTGTACACTTGATACATATTCATTTGTTGCAACAGATGCATCTGCAATGTTTGACATTTTGTTAGCTTGGTCACCTAAATGACGCATACCTTCACCAAGACTTGCAATTAATTCAGGTCCGATTTTAGCATCTTCTAACATATTATCTAATTGTTCAGTAACTGAACCTTTATCTTCAATTTTTGCATGCGCATTGTCACCTTCTTCACCGTGCATTCCAGCTAATTCAGGGTATACTAAACTCCAATCCACCTCTTCGTGTGGTGGCTCAAATGCCGAGAAAAAGAAGATAACTGCCTCTGTAGATAATCCAATAACAAGCATTGGACCCGCACCAGGCCAGTGCATAATTTTAAACATCGCACCAACGATTACGATTGCCGCACCAAATCCGTATAATTTGGCCATGAAACTTTTCCATTTTTTACCACCCATAATTTTTAAAGTTTAAATTGTTAATAATTGATTTATTTAGATTAGAGATTTTTCTTTTTTATAGGTCATCGCCTTTAGCACGACCTAAATATGTTTGTACACATCTGAAACCAACATAACACTTTGCAGTATCTTGGTATTCATATGTTCTTGAACTAGTTTGTAAGTAATACCCAACATCTTTCCAAGATCCTCCACGAATTACTTTACGTTTCAATACGTTTGCTTCATTGTCTTGAGCTTCGTAAACATAGTCAGGATTTAAGTCATGAGCAAAATCGTAAGCCGACTCATCAAATGCATTACTTGTCCACTCAGATGCATTTCCAGCCATACAATACAAACCGTAATCATTTGGATTGTAAGATAAAATTTTAACAGTATGGAAACCACCATCAGGAATATAGTTACCGCGCATTGGCTTAAAGTTACCTAAGAAACATCCTAGAGCGTTTCTGATATAAGGACCACCCCAAGGGTAAGGACTTAATGCATTACCACCTCTTGCAGCATATTCCCACTCTGATTCTGTTGGTAAACGGAAGTCGTTAACAAACGTTTGACCATTTGCAACTAACCAGTTATTAAACAATTCTGTTCTCCAAATACAAAATGCACGAGCTTGTTTCCAAGTTACACCTACAACAGGATAATCGTCATACGCAACATGCCAGAAGTACATATTTGTCATTGGCTCATTGAATGAGTATGTGAAATCATGCACCCAAGCTAAGGTATCAGGATAAACATTAATAATGTCCTTTACAATAAATACCGAACGGTCTTTATCTTTACGCTCACGCATGCTGTAATTTCCACTACCATCAGAGATAGGGTCTTTTACATCATAATGACCTAATGTTTTGTTATCTCCAACTGAAGTATTCTCCCAGCCTTGGATAAAATCTTGTCCACTAACATCAGGAGCTTTACTAGGTTTAAAGCGATTTGACTTTTGAGCAGCCATACGGAAGTTAATCCAATAGTATTCAAAATTCAACTTACGTGTATCCAACTGTCTACGTTTATAGAAACGTTCTTCAGGAGGAAGGTACATAAATTCTAAAGCCTCACGTGTTCCTTGGTCTTCCCAATCAATTTCCTCATCCCAATTTAACAAAGGAGGATCAATATCTTGTCCATAATCATCAACAGCAATACCATGCTCACCAATACCATCATCAATTAAATGACGATGAGCCAATGAATCTTTTACATAGTATACGAATTGACGATACTCGTTATTAGAGATCTCTGTTTGGTCAATGTAAAATGCTTGAACAGAAACTGTTTTCGATTTTGTAGTATGTGAATAAGGAGTATCCTCATCACTTGGCCCCATATTGTAACTTCCCATTGGAAGATATAACATACCAAATGGATCGATATCGAACCACTCAGCACGAGGGTGAACACCTACAAGTTCTCCGGTACTCTGTTGGCAACTCGCCAAAGTAACAATAGAACCTAACAAGAGCAATTTTTTCATTTTGTTTTGTTTTTATATTAAACCCCTATTTTGTTAGAAATCACCACACATTTGTATGGTGATTTAAGATTGAAATAGGGTAGCTTAAACGATAGTTATTGGTTAAGGTTACAAAAAAATCAATTTTTACAAGAAACGTACATTCATGTGACCTTGTTTTTTCTCAGGTTTCGAAAACTTTTGGCAGAAACCTAACATAATCTCATGTGAACCACTGCTATGATTTTTGATAGCAGATAGCGTTAAATCATAAGAATAACCAAATTTTAAAGTTGATTTTTGATTTTTCATTGGCCATTCTAAACCTGCCATTACCGGAATAGCATCCGTTAAACGGTAAGAAGCACCAACAAATACCATATTGTTCCATTTTAACAACATATTGATATCAACTTGTGTAGAAGAAGCATCTGACTTCGCTAAAACACCTGGAGTCAATTTAAATTGAGTTCCTAAATCAAATGTATAACCAGCCATTACATAATAGTGACGAGCAACTTTATAATCAAAATTATAGAACAAAGGAGAACCTGCTGCACCACCACCTTGAGACAATGTTTGTTCAGGCAAATGCAATGAAGATAAACCAACATAAAATTTACTAGTAGTATAATATAAACCAAACCCTACATCATAAGTAGTTGCAGCTGCACCACCCCAAGGAATTGCTTGATCGGTACCACCACCTGTAGATGTTGAAGTACCATCTGGAGCTAACCATTTTGTACCATCAATTGATTTTTGAATCATACCAGCATCTAAACCAATACCTAAAATACCAGGTCCAACAGCAAGATGGAATGAATATGCTAATTTAGCTTTTAATGTTTTTTCAAATCCTAACTGATCTTGATCTACTGTCAAGCCAATACCACCATGAGCAATTTGACCGTAATCAACGCTCAATAATCCTGTTTTTGGAGCACCAGGAAAACTAGTCCATTGTTGACGATACAACAATGTAGCACACAACGCTTTGTTTGTTCCAGCATAAGCAGGGTTCACTGCTAAACGGTTAAACATGTTCATACTAAACTGAGCATCTTGCTGAGCAAAAGCTACCAATCCAGTAATTGATAAAGCAATAGTAGTAAGGGTTTTTTTCATGTTTTCTGTGTTAAATAATTAACAAAGTTTTTCTTTTTTACAGTAAATTTATACTAAAGTCAGGTCGCTAAATTAAACATAAGTTTATAAAAAACAAATTTTTTAAACAATTTATTGTTCAAACTGTATTATTTCTGTTGTTTTATCATCCTAATTTTTGATAGGTCTGCCACCATCGGTCAGGCATTTCATCCTGACAAGCAGTCTCATAGTCGCTATACGAACAGGGAACCATGTGATGGCGCTCAAATTTTATTTGATGGTTTATTGGGTACGGAACGTCCATCCACCAGCGATCACTCTTATTACTTTTATAAAAAACAATCTCATGTTCATGATTGGTAATCGAAACACGGTACTTCGTATATTCCGATTTATCGACAATCGGATAATCCTTTTTACGGTTATAAAAACCATCTATAAAATACCAAATCATTTGCGCTACTAAGTGTGCCGTCTGTTTATTGGTATCAAATGCTGGGTTTATTTCGTAAAAACCAATGGAGGTTAATTTATCACTCATGCCGGCATAGCGTGTAATCTGACAAGCTTCTTCACCATAAAATCCATTTGGAGATGCATTTGCGTTTCCTGGCGCATCGCATTGACGGATTGCAGAGATATCAAAACTTACCACATCTGCATTTCGCACAATTGGCTCTACATCCTCCATATTTTTACGCAAAGCGCCTAATCGGTGTGCATCGAAATACAATTTGTTCATCAACTCAACAGAGTTTTGATCCACAAAATAGCTTTGATACCCTACATTGCTGTAGTTAAAAAGAATGTTGGGTTTATGTAAAATGATTTTGCTTAAATAACTTTGAGAATTTAAATCAGCATCGCCATCACCAATATCGAAAGCGGAATCAACTGCAACGATATTAATCGTTTGTTCCATTTTTTGATAGGCTAAATAATTGCAATAGGTAAGATCTTGCCCGCCACCAATGATTATTGGAATTATATTTTTTTTCAATAACTGTGCTACAACATCCGTTACCGCAAAATAACTATCATCGATAGAGTTTCCTTTTCTGATGTTCCCTAAATCAACAATTTTTGCTTGATAATTTCCTTGGTATAATTTGAATAAATTTTCACGAACATAATCTGCGGCTAACCCACAACCTTCGTTGTTCAATGCTTTTCGATCCTCTTCTATTCCAATTATAGCCAACTGAATATTTTCCAAATCAGGAAACTCAGCTCCTTTTGTATAACAATTTATTATTTTCCCATAAGCTGTTTCTGAATAGAATTTGCTTCCATTAAAATCAGCAACATCAATTGGAGTAAAATATTCTTGCATAGTAACTAGTTAATCGTTTTCATTTTTTATTGATGAATCGAATATAGCATTATTTCTTTTTTGCAACTTTCTTCGCGGCCGTTTTCTTTACTGCCGTTTTTTTAACTGCTGTTTTTTTCGCAGCCGTCTTCTTAACCGCTGTTTTCTTCGCTGCTACTTTTTTTGCTGGTGCAGCCTTAAATGCTGTCTTTTTCTTAAAACGATTTCCTTTACTTGCATTTTTAGGGTCTGCTGCTATGTCCAAACAATCTTGCAACGATAATGATTTAGGATCAATACCTTTTGGTAATTTGAAATTATTATCGCCTATTACCAAGTATGGGCCCCATCTTCCGTTCAACAATTGAACTTCCGGATTTTCTGGGAATGTTTTAATGTATTTATCAATTTCTGCTTGACGTTTTGCTAGAATCAATTCGATGCAACGATCAGCAGTTACAGTCATTGGATCATCTTCTTTTTTCAATGAAACAAAAATGCTGTTGTGACGAACGTATGGACCAAAACGACCAATTGCAACAGTCATCTCTTTTCCTTCAAATTCACCAGCAACACGAGGCAATTTAAATAAATCGAGTGCCTCTTCAAATGTGATTGTTTCTAAACGTTGATCTTTTCTTAAGCTTGCAAATTTCGGTTTGTTGTTTTCATCATCGCCTTCGCCCAACTGTGCCATTGGACCAAATCGACCGATACGCACGTATACATTTTTGCCAGTTGTTGGATCAATTCCTAACAAACGCTCACCACTTGCACGTTCAGAATTTTCTGAAGTGTTTTCTACACTCTTGTGAAATGGCGTGTAAAAATCAGCCAACATTTTTGTCCAATTAATTTTGCCTTCTGCAATCTCATCAAACTCCTCTTCTACTTTTGCTGTAAAATTAAAATCCAAGATTTTCGGAAACTCTTTCAACAAAAAGTCATTCACAACCATTCCAATATCGGTAGGAAACATTTTATTTTTTTCTGCACCAGTACCTTCTGTTTTCACCTCTTCAACAACCTTACCCGACTTCAATGTAATTACATTAAAATTACGTTGAACTCCTTCTCTGTCTTCTTTTACAACATATCCACGTTTTTGAACAGTTGAAATAGTTGGAGCGTAAGTTGACGGACGACCAATACCCAATTCCTCTAATTTTTTAACCAAACTTGCTTCGGTGTATCTTGCAGGATGATGAGTAAAGCGTTGTGTTGCCGTAATTTCATTCATACCCAACTTCTCTCCCATCTTAATTGGAGGCAACATTCCTTCTTGATTTTCTTCGTCTTCATCGTCTGTTCCTTCTAAATATACTTTCAAGAAACCATCAAATTTCAACACTTCACCTTGTGCAACAAATTTTTCAGTCGCATTAGAAACAGAGATTACAGCTGTTGTTTTTTCCAACTCTGCATCACTCATTTGTGATGAAATGGTACGCTTCCAAATCAAATCGTATAAACGTTTTTCACCAGCATCACCATCAACAGTTTGATTTTGAATATAGGTTGGACGAATTGCTTCATGGGCCTCTTGTGCTCCTTTTGATTTGGTTTTATACTGACGAATGTTTAAATATTTTTCACCATAGTTTCCGGTGATCGCTTCTTTCGCTTGATTGATGGCTGTATCCGATAAATTCACGGAATCTGTTCTCATGTAAGTAATCTTACCACTTTCGTACAAACGTTGTGCTACTACCATTGTTTGCGCAACAGAGAATCCTAATTTACGCGCAGCTTCTTGCTGTAAAGTAGAAGTTGTAAATGGTGCTGAAGGTGATTTTTTTGTTGGTTTTGTTTCAACTGAATCAATAACAAAATCTGACGTTTCACATTTTTTCAAAAATGCTTTTGCTTCTTCGTGACTAGCAAATTTTTTATTTAATTCTGCTTTTACTGTTGAGTTTCCAGAAACAAAATTCGCAACTACTCTATAGTTTGAAACGCTTTTAAAGTTCATTACTTCGCGCTCACGTTCAACAATCAATCGAACAGCTACAGATTGAACACGTCCTGCTGATAAAGATGGACGAACTTTTTTCCATAAAATTGGAGATAGCTCAAAACCAACCAAACGATCCAAAATTCTTCGAGCTTGTTGGGCATCTACTAAATGTTTGTCGATGGTACGTGGATTTGCTATTGCATTTTTAATTGCTGGCTTTGTGATTTCATGAAAAACAATACGTTTTGTATTCTTTTCAGTTAAACCCAATGATTCATATAAATGCCAAGATATGGCCTCTCCCTCACGGTCCTCATCGGTTGCTAACCAAATCATGTCTGCTTTCTTTGCTAATGATTTTAGTTCGTTCACCACTTTTGTTTTATCGGGCGATATTTCATAAGTAGGTGAAAATTTATTGGCGATATCAACTCCTAAACCTTTCTTTGCTAGATCTCGAACGTGCCCAAAACTGGACTTTACAGTATACCCTTCTCCTAAAAAACCCTCAATCGTTTTTGCCTTTGCAGGGGACTCCACAATCACTAAATTTTTGCTCATACATTTTTGTTTTAAATGACAATCTTCTATTTTTTGAGAGGACCCCTCCCCAAAAATTTGTTGCAAAGAAAACAAATCAAAAACGATATTTCCAAATTCAATTTGCAAATGTCAGTTCATATATATATAAATATATATATAAATTTTCCAAATAATTTTTAAAAAATATAAAACTACGCCATTTTGTCACACAATTGTTTTTGATTACCTTTGCGTTCCATTAAATAAAAAAATGAGCGAGAATAAAGTAATAGATGAAAGTAAACAAGGCGAGGCCTTGATGATTAGCAAACCAGAAAATTCGAATGGAAAGAAGCTTTTTTTAGAAAGCTATGGCTGCGCTATGAATTTTTCGGACAGTGAGATTGTAGCTTCCATATTGAAAGATAAAGGATTTGAAACGACCAAAGATTTTTTTGAAGCAGATGTGATATTTGTAAACACCTGCGCTATTCGCGAGGGTGCAGAGCAACGTGTACGCCAGCGTTTGACCGAATACAAAAAAGCAAAAAAGACAAATCCAGATTTAATTGTTGGTGTTTTAGGCTGTATGGCCGAACGACTAAAAGCACAATTTTTAGAAGAAGAAAAATTGGTGGACATAGTTGTTGGTCCAGATGCTTACAGAAGTTTACCTGAATTGATTGAGATAGCAGAAACTGGCCAAAAGGCTGTAAATGTGCTTTTGTCAAAAGAAGAAACATACGCGGATATTGCTCCAGTTCGATTGGGAAGTAATGGCGTTACTGCATTTATTAGCATCACACGTGGTTGTGATAACATGTGTGCTTTTTGTGTTGTTCCCTTTACCCGAGGACGAGAGCGTAGCAGAGATCCTGAAACAATTGTAAAAGAAGCCCAAGATTTATTTAACCAAGGATACCGTGAGGTAACCTTGCTTGGACAAAATGTTGATTCGTATTTGTGGACAGGTGGAGGCTTGAAAAAAGAAAATCCATCGGCTGAAGAATTGCAAAATGCAACAACTTTTGCGCAATTACTTGAAAAAGTAGCCTTGGTGAATCCTGAATTACGCGTTCGATTCAGCACCTCTCACCCGAAAGACATGACGGATGATGTGTTGTATGCCATTGCAAAACATGAAAATATTTGCAACTATATCCATTTACCCGTTCAGTCTGGAAATACACGCATCTTAGAAATGATGAATCGTGGTTATACACGTGAATGGTACATGAACCGGATTGAATCAATTCGTAAAATTATTCCTGATTGTGCCATTTCCATGGATATCATTACAGGCTTTTGTTCTGAAACAGAAGAAGAACATAATGACACATTATCGTTGATGGAATATGTCAAATATGATTTTGGCTACATGTTTGCGTATAGTGAACGACCAAAAACATTGGCAGAACGAAAATACAAAGATGATGTTCCTGCAGAAGTAAAAAGCAGAAGACTAGCAGAAATTGTTGAGTTACAATTAAAACATTCGGCTGAACGAACAAAAGAAGGATTGGGTAAAGTTCACCGAGTTTTAGTGGAAGGTGTTTCTAAAAAATCGAAGGAACAACTTTTTGGAAGAAACTCACAAAGTTTAGTGGTTGTGTTTCCAAAAGAAAATTACAAACCTGGTGATTATGTTAATGTTTTAGCTGAAGAATGCACAGGTGCAACTTTGATTGGTAAAGTGGTTAAGTAAGAACACAATACAATCTATTTCTGTTACCTACAAGAAATTTTAGAGAATAAAAAATGACATTACAAGAAATAAAAAACAGATTTGGAATTATTGGTGGATCACCAGTACTTGACCGTGCAATTGATATTGCAAAGCAAGTTGCGCCAACCGATTTAACTGTTTTAATTACTGGCGAAAGCGGAACAGGAAAAGAAGTATTCCCACAAATTATACATGCACTTAGTGCACGCAAACACGGTCAATACATAGCTGTAAACTGTGGCGCTATTCCAGAAGGCACAATTGATTCCGAATTATTCGGACATGAAAAAGGATCCTTTACAGGAGCTCACGAAGCACGTAAGGGCTACTTTGAAGTTGCTAACGGTGGAACAATATTTTTAGATGAAGTTGCCGAAATGCCAATGGCAACACAAGCACGCTTATTACGTGTATTGGAAAGCGGAGAATTTATTAAAGTAGGATCATCAAAAGTTTTAAAAACAGATGTACGTGTTGTTGCTGCTACCAATGTAAACATTCAATCAGCAATTGAAAAAGGAAAGTTCAGAGAAGATTTGTATTATCGTTTAAACACGGTGCCAATTATCATTCCGCCATTGCGTGAACGCAAGCAAGATATTTATTTATTGTTCCGAAAATTCGCTGCTGATTTTTCGTCAAAGTACAGAATGCCAACAATCAAATTGGATGCAGATGCAGAACAAATTCTAAGCAATTATTATTTTCAAGGAAATGTTCGTCAGTTAAAAAACATAACGGAACAAATCTCAGTAATTGAAAAGACACGTGATATCAATGCTGAAACATTGGTAAAATACTTACCAGTAAATCAAACCTCTCAATTACCTGTTTTAACAAACAATTCAGGAGGATCGAACAACGACTTTAGTGAGAGAGATATTTTGTACAAAGTGTTGTTCGACATGAAAAAAGATTTAACAGATCTTAAAAAGGTGGTTGTTGATTTAATTGAAAACGACAATCAAATGAATCACGATTTCCATCCAGAAAATGCTACAATTATTAAAAAATTGTATCAAGATGTTGGGACACCGGAAACAACAATTCAGTTGGGTTATAACACCTCTACTCCAACAGTAATGAATGCGAATGAAACTACTAATTCAAAGATTATTGAAGTAGAAGAATCGCTTTCATTACAAGAAATAGAAGAGGATATGATTAAAAAAGCACTTACGAAGCACAAAGGGAAACGCAAAAATGCTGCAAAAGAATTAGGCATATCGGAACGTACCTTGTACAGAAAAATTAATGAATATAATATCAAGTAGAAAAAAATTGACATTCCTAAGCAGACAAAAAACCAAATAGAACAGAAGTGAAATTATCAATCAAACATAAATCGAATCTTAAAAAGAGAAAAACAAATTTTTCTCATGTTTTGATTTCTTTTGTTTTGATAGTTCTTCTTTTACCTGCTTGCAAAATGCATTACGGCTTTAGTGGCGCTACTATTCCACCCGAAGCAAAAACAGT
>Ga0208626_1000021_pt1 | contig 121503 bp, 112 predicted proteins | sample LakWasMet10_HOW4_2_FD_183860 | JGI IMG/M metagenome (GOLD analysis project Ga0208626, IMG submission 183860) | Freshwater sediment methanotrophic microbial communities from Lake Washington under simulated oxygen tension - Sediment Metagenome... | ecosystem: Environmental > Aquatic > Freshwater... | reverse complement strand
ACGTGATGGAATCGGTGCGCTGGGTGCTGGGTGAATCTTCTGCCAAAGAGATGCGTGCCGATGCGATGGATGCCGTTATTTTTAACGGTTCCGGCAATCGCAAACCCATATCCCGTGCCAGTGTTGAGCTTGTGTTTGATAACAGCCTAGGCAGCGCTAGCGGAGAGTGGTCGCAATATGCCGAAATTTCAGTTAAACGTGTTATCGAACGCGACAAGGGTTCTACATACTATATCAATAACACCGTCGTGCGCCGCCGGGATGTAGCCGACCTGTTCCTGGGTACTGGTCTTGGCGGGCGGGCTTATGCCATTATTGGCCAAAACACCATTAGCCGTATTGTTGAAGCCAGACCGGAAGAAATGCGCGTGTTTCTGGAGGAAGCCGCCGGTATCACTAAATATAAGGAACGCAGGCGCGAAACGGAGCTGCGGTTACGCGATACCCGGGATAACCTGACGCGGGTTGAGGATGTGCTGCGTGAACTAGATAAGCAGATTTTACGCTTGCAGTCTCAGGCGGTTGTCGCTACGGAGTACCATCGCCTGCATGCGGCCTTGAATCTTGTTAAAGGTCAGATCTGGCTGCTGAAAAAGCAGGAAGCCAGTACCGGCTGGGAGAAGGCAGGGCGGGCTGTAGAAAAGCTGGTGAATGAGCTGGAAGCGCAAATGGCCAGTTTGCGCGGTAGCGAGCGTGAGTTGGAAGTCATCAGGCAGCAGCATGCTACTGCTACTGAAACCGTGAATGCTGCACAGGCTGGTTATTACGAGGCGAATGCCGCTGTCTCAACGCTTGAAAGCCAGGTGAAAAATACTGCGGATGCACGTGACCGTATGCAACTGCAATTACAGCAATTGCTTGCCCAGTCGGAGAAAAATGCTGCGCAGCATGCAAGTGTTGAAAGTAGCTTGCTGGAAGCAAACAATGCGCTGTTAACCGCAAATGCTGACGTTGATTCAGCTGAACTGCATGCGCAGGCTGCACGTGAATCATTGGCTGCCAGCACACAGCATTATCAGGCTTGCCTGGCAGACTTTAACGCCAGCCAGGCAAGCTGGTTAAGCACAGAGCAGCGGCTACGGCTGGAGCAGGCAAATGTCGGCCACATTGCCCGCGCCATCAGTGACACGACCGAGCAGTTAAAGCGATTGCAGCAGAATTTATCGCAGTTGCAGATTCCCGCAGATGAATCGCTGCATGAAAAGCAAACACAGCTGGAGGGATTGGAAGCGGAAGTTAAAGCTGCCGAAGCTAAAATTTCCGAGATGCTCGAAAATGAAGCCGTGATAAGGGACGCTATAAAAAACGCACGTGAGCATGTACATGAGCAGCAGCGCAATCAGCATGTGATGGAAGCTGAAATCAGTTCTTTATCAAAAATACAGCAATCGATACATGACGCAAATAACGAGGCGGCTTTAGCTTCATGGCTGAAGCAATCGGGGCTGAATAGCAACGCCCGCATCTGGCAGCTGCTTGGTATCAAGCCTGGCTGGGAAACAGCGCTGGAAGCGGTTTTAGGCAGCCGGCTCAATGCTGTGGCGCATAAAGCCTTGCCTGCAACCAGGCCACCAGCCGCGCTCAGTGTTGCTTTCAGCAGCATCGGCAGTAATCAGGCTGCAATTGAAGCATCTGAATACTTGCCTATGTTTTCTTTCCTTGAGCGGGTAGATTCTAAATACCAACCTGTGCTGCAGGACTGGCTGGCTGGCGTATATCTGCTGACAGATGATATGGAGCCGGCAGCCGCCAGCCAGAAACTTGGCCAGGGTGAGTGCCTGGTAAGCCGGCATGGCGACATTTACACGCGGAGCAGTGTTACTTATTTTGGTGCGCAGTCATTGCTGCATGGCGTGCTTGAACGCCAGGCCAGGCTTGATTTTCTGCAGCAGCAGTTGCCGGATATTCAGGAGCGGCTAGCAGCTGCCAATAAGCATCTGGGGCAGCTGGAGGCGGAGTTGCAGGAGTTGCGTACAAGCCAGCATGCAGGGCAGCTACACCTGAAAAGCATCACGCAGCAGGCGCATCAGCTTGATTTAAGCCTGCAGCAGCTGAAGCAGCAGCAAATCAGTGCGCTCCAACGCAAGAGCATGCTGGAAACAGACTGTCTTTACACAGGGCAAAAGCTGGAAAATCTGCAAGCCGAAAAGGCCCTTAAAGAAGCGCAGGCTGCCGGCATCAGTTCCGATTTATCGCAAATCCAGGCTCAGAAATCAGCCAAAGAGCTTAACAAACAGAATGCTGAAAAGCAGCTTAATGCAGCACGCAGCCAGCTACAGCTGCTGGAGCGCGCTTATCAGGAAAAAGCGTTTAATATCAAACTTATTGAAAATAATATCAAAGAGTTACAGTCGAAAATTAAATTCTTACATGAAGAAAAATCCAGCCTGAAGATGCGCGGTAACGAGCTGGAAGCTGCGCTGAATGCGACCAGGATGGAAACGCTGAAATCAAACCTGGAAGCAGCGCTGAATGTGAAACATGCATGTGAAGATGCGCTGGCGGCTGCGCGCAATTCAATGACTGAATGCCAGGATGCTTTAATACAGCAGGAGCGTATACGTCTGCAGAATGAACAGATGCTGCATCCGATCAGGGATAAGCTGGAGGCAAGCCGGCTCAATGAGCAGGAGGCGCGATTGCATTTTGAGCAATGCCAGGCCGGGCTGGCGGCTTCCGGTATGGATGAGTCAGTGCTGGTGGATAGTTTGCAGCAGCACCAAGGCAGCCTGAAAACCAGCTATCTGGAGAGCATGAAAATTAAACTGGAAGCTGATATCGAGACTTTGGGCGCGGTAAACCTGGCGGCCATCGATGAACTGGCGACGGAGCAAACCCGCAAGCAATATCTTGATAGTCAGTGTCTTGACCTGACGGATGCAAGCCAGACGCTGGAAGATGCGATTCGCAAAATAGACCGGGAAACAAGAAGCCGTTTGCAGGCGACTTTTGATGAGGCCAATTTGCACTTCAATGAATTGTTCACTACTTTGTTCGGGGGCGGGCAGGCCAGACTGGTGCTGCTTGGCGATGAGATTCTGGATACGGGTATGCAGGTGTTTGCGCAGCCTCCCGGCAAGAAAAACAGCACAATTCAATTGCTGTCAGGTGGTGAGAAGGCATTGACCGCGCTGGCACTGGTATTCGCTTTGTTCAGGCTTAACCCGGCCCCATTCTGCCTGATGGATGAGGTTGACGCGCCGCTGGACGACAGCAATACCGAACGCTTTTGTACCATGGTGAAAAAAATGTCGGAAAGAACGCAGTTTTTATATGTAAGTCATAATAAAATTACGATGGAAATGGCGCAGCAATTGATAGGTGTTACTATGCAGGAGTCTGGAGTTTCACGTATCGTTGATGTAGATATGGATGCCGCAGTGAGAATGGCTGAGGCGTAAATCCTCGGTAGTTGAATATAGTTGAAAGTTTAATGTAAATGAGCGATTTGCAAATAGTTTTGATTGTCATCGGTGGCTTGATTATCGTTGCCGTTCTGGTATTTAACTGGTGGCAGGAAAGGCGCTTTCATCAGCAGGTGGAAAATAATTTTTCCAATATCAAAAGCGATGCATTGCTCGACGAGCCTTCGTTAGACAGCACGCAATTCTATGATGCTGAAGTTGACCAGGATCACGATACGTTTTCGATCAGCCATGACCTGATACATGAAACCGCAGCCGATAAAGAAGAGCCTGCGATCGAAATCCCGGATAACATTGATGCACAGGTGTTATACGATGCGCCGGAAACCGCATACCATGAGCCTGAAACAATCCATGTGCATGAAATCAGCGAGACCGAGCCTGTGGAAGCGCCTTTTGCCAATGATGTTTCTGTAATGTCCGGTGATCCAGTGACAGAAACGAAACCGGTCAATCATGATGGCATTAAAGCCATTTTTCAGGATGCATTCAGTAAAGACCTGAATGCAGGCAATTCACCGGAAGCGTATGCCGATAAAATGCAAAGCGGAGCTGCTGAAGCGCTGCCTGAAGCTATACCCGCACAGAGCCTTCCGGCAAAGCTCCATGCACAAGTGGATTTGATTGCAGTGTTGCATCTGGTAGATGTATCTACTGTAAGCCAGATTTGCAGTATGTTGAAAAGTGATTTTGATGGTTTTGACAAACCTATGTTTTTACATGTGCAAACACCAGACCTGCGCTGGTTGCTGTTGAGCGATATTTCTTCCAAACCCGATTTCGCAAATCAGAAAATATCAAAAATCGCCTGCAGCCTGCAGCTGGCAGATAGGGCTGGCCCGGTTTCACGTAATGTCGTGAACCGTTTCCAGCTGGCAGTGGAAAGCCTGGGCCTGGATGTCAATGCGCATGTAGAGTGGCAAAGCACGGGTGATGCGGTTGCAGATGCCGCAGCTTTGGATGCGTTCTGTATCGATGTTGATAAAACTATGGGTTTTCATCTGCTGCACGGTGAAAACGGCGCATTTACCGGCACTAAACTCAGGGGCCTGGCTGAAGCTCAGGGGCTGGAACTGGCTGCTGACGGCAGTTTTAAATATTATGATGAAACAGCTAAAAAGCAGGCATCATCAGTTTCATTGGCTGCGTTACCTTCTTTTGTAATGTTCAACCGTGACCAGCATCCATTCAGCCCTGACATGCTGAGGCAGTCAGTTGTGAAGGGAATTACCTTTCAGCTGGATATTCCGCATGTGAGCAATTGTACAGAGGCATACAACCACATGGTGCAGGTTGCAAAACAAATGGAAACCGGCCTGCATGCGCAGCTGGTTGATGACAATAACAGGCCGCTGGGTGATGTGCAGATCGACAAAATACGGCATCAGCTTAAAATAATCCAGGCCACGATGCTGACACGCGGCATTGCGCCCGGTTCAGATGTAGCGCATCGTTTATTCTCTTAATTCCAGGTGTGAAATCAATGTTATTTAGCGCTGATCAGCGAGATACTCAATCACGTATACAGGAACTGCGTGATTTAATCACTCGTTATGATTACGAATATTATGTGCTGGATGCGCCTAGCGTACCTGATAGCGAGTACGACAGAATCTATCGGGCACTGCAAGAGCTGGAGCAGCAGCATCCATCACTCATTACGCCAGATTCACCAACGCAGCGCGTCAGTGGGTCTGCGGTTAATGCCTTCAATAGCATTACTCATCGTCAGGCCATGCTGTCGTTGAATAATGCTTTTGAAGACAGTGAGCTGGCGGCTTTTGATAAACGAATCAGTGAGGCGCTCGGCATCGCCGAGGTGACCTATGCGGTCGAACCCAAGTTTGATGGCCTTGCCATTACGCTGACGTATGAAAACGGTATTTTTACACAGGGCGCGACACGTGGGGACGGTTACACCGGTGAAGATGTCACGCATAATTTGCGCACTTTACGCGCGATTCCGATGCGATTGAATTGCGCCGAGCCGCCGCAGCTTTTAGAGGTGCGTGGCGAGGTACTGATGCTGAAGCGCGATTTTGATAAGCTGAACCAGATGCAGTTGGCCAAAGGCGACAAGCTGTTTGCTAATCCGCGCAATGCAGCTGCTGGCAGCTTGCGGCAACTCGATGCGCGTATTACAGCGCAAAGACCCCTGACATTCTTTGCCTATGGGCTGGGCGCGGCAGAAGGTATCCCGATCTTGACCAATCATGCGATGGCGATGGATTACCTTGCCGGCCTGCATTTTCCGGTGAGCCATGAACGTGGTGTAGTCACTGGCGTAGCCGGACTCCGGTCGTATTACCAGAAAATCGGTGAAATACGCGATCGCCTGCCCTTTGATATTGATGGCGTTGTTTATAAGGTTAACGAATTTAGCCAGCAGAACGAATTAGGGTTCGTGTCACGTGCACCGCGCTGGGCTGTGGCGCACAAGTTTCCGGCACAGGAGGCGCTCACCATTGTTGAGGACATTACCGTGCAGGTCGGGCGTACCGGCGCGATTACGCCGGTCGCAAGGCTGAAGCCTGTGTTTGTGGGCGGCGTGACTGTAACAAACGCAACCTTGCATAATGAAGACGAGGTGCGCCGCAAAGATGTTTATATCGGTGATACTGTCAGCGTGCGCAGGGCGGGGGATGTAATTCCTGAAGTGGTGTTTGTGGTGCCCGAAAGGCGCCCGGCCGATGCACGTCGTTTTGAAATGCCTGTAGTTTGCCCGGAATGCGGCTCGCATATCCTGAAGCAGGCTGATGAAGCGGTAGCACGCTGTACCGGCGGCTTGTTCTGTCCGGCACAGCGCAAGCAGGCAATCACGCATTTTGCCTCACGCCGGGCAATGGATATTGAAGGCCTGGGCGATAAACTGGTCGACCAGCTGGTTGAGGCTAACCTCGTGCATACGCTGGCAGATATTTACAAGCTGGATTTGAATACACTCAGCAATCTTGAGCGTATGGCGAATAAATCAGCGCAGAACATTTTAAATGCACTGGAAGCCAGCAAGCAAACTACGCTGGCACGATTTATCTACGCACTGGGAATGCGCAATGTCGGCGAAGCAACAGCCAAGGATCTGGCCAAGCATTTCGGAAATTTGCCTGCCCTGATGGCGGCTGGCACTGAAAAGCTGCTGGAAGTGAATGATGTGGGGCCTGTAGTCGCAGAATCCATTACCAACTTTTTCTCTGAAGCGCACAATCAAAGCGTAATTGCCAAACTTATATCAGCCGGCATCACCTGGCCTGTGACAGAGGGGAAACAAACCTCAAGCGGCATATTGCTGGGTAAAACCTTTGTGCTTACCGGAACATTGCCCACGATGTCGCGTGATAGTGCAAAAGAACTCATTGAAGCGGCGGGCGGCAAGGTGAGCGGCAGCGTTTCGAAAAAAACAGATTATGTTGTTGCCGGTACTGAAGCTGGAAGCAAGCTGGATAAGGCGCAGGAGCTTGGCGTTACAATTTTAGACGAAGCCGGTTTATTGGCATTATTGGGATAAGCAATGGAAAATAATCACTATCATCAATATTTAGACGCCGTAATCGAAATTGCTAAAAATGCAGGTGAAGCAATTATGAAGGTGTACGAAACAGATTTTGATGTTGAAAATAAATCTGATAATTCACCTTTAACGCAGGCAGATTTAGCGGCGCATAATTTGATTGTGAGTTCCTTAAAACGGCTGACACCTGAAATTCCGGTCCTGTCTGAAGAATCGGAAACGATAGATGCCGGTGTCCGCAACTCCTGGCAGCTATACTGGCTGATCGACCCACTGGATGGTACGCGCGAGTTTGTTAAGCGCAACGGGGAGTTTACAGTCAACATTGCCTTGATCGACAGGCATTCGCCGGTGATGGGCGTGGTGTATGCGCCGGCGACAGATTTACTGTATTACGCATCTTTGGGGCATGGTGCTTTTAAGCAGGCTAAAAGTTATGCCGCATTTCAAATCCATACCAGGCCTTTTAACATAGAAAAACTCATCGTTGCAGGCAGCCGCTCCCATAGCGACCACCAGGTTCAGCGTTTTCTGAACAATATTCATGTTGAAACCGGTGCGGTCCCTGAACTTATCAGCATGGGAAGTTCTCTAAAAATCTGTCTGGTAGCACAAGGCACGGCTGATGTGTACCCAAGGCTGGGACCAACTTCGGAGTGGGATACCGCTGCAGCGCATTGCGTACTGAAAGAAGCAGGCGGCGATATTGTGGATGAAGCCGGACAGCAGCTGCGATACAACACCAAGCAGTCATTATTGAACCCCAATTTCTTTGCTACGGTTCAGAAGTCATTTAACTGGTCTGAGTTTTTATAAACACACACATGCACCTGCTGCATTTAACCTGAAGACTTAATCGATATGAAGCTACAATTAACTTTAACTACTTTATTTACTGCATTGTATTTTAACAATGTTTATGCAATTTCAGACGATGCTTATGCTTGTAATAAAGCTTATGAACAGGGTGATTTCTCCACTGCGTCCACATTGGCAGCCAAAGCACTCGGTGCCAATAGCCGTGACCGTGATGCGTTAATGTGCCAGGGGCGCACCTACAGCGCGCAAGGTGATTTGAAGTCTGCATTAACCGCATTAAAGTCTGCTGAAAAGCTTTCTGCCGATGCATTCGATAAGACTATTGTTGCATTGGTTACCGGCCATGCTTATAAAAACGCCAGCCAATATGAACAAGCCATTGCAAGCTATCAGGAAAGCCTGAAGCAGGCAGGGCTTGCTAAAAGCAAAGCATTCGAGCGCGTGTCACATATCGGTATCGGCAATGCGTACTTTGAAACCAAGCAATATCCTTTAGCGCTGGAATCGTATTTAACGGCAACCAAGCTGGATGGCAATGACAATGAGCGCGGGGAAAGTTTCGAAAATATCGCTGAGACTTATCACCTTATGAATCAGCATGATCTTGCGCTTGAGTACCAGATCAAGGCTTATTTTATGCATCAGAAATCCGGTACTCCGGATCAGTTTGCACATTCCAGCATTGAACTGGGCCGTTATTATGCGGCGACTAAAAACTACACCAGTGCAGAAAGCACGCTGAATAAAATCATCAAATTTGCTAACGAGCAGGGTGGTGCTTATTACGAAGCCCAGGGCAGTTATGTACTGGCTCAGGTTAAGGCTGCCAGCGGCGACATGCAGTCTGCGAAAGCTTTGGTCGAGAAAGCCAGGCTGATCGCTAAAAACACCAATGATTCAGCATTGGACGAAGAAATTACAAAAGAAACCCAAAATTTAATTAAATAATTTTTTTAAATATATCTGTAACCATGTAAGGAACTGGCTGGATGTTTGACTAACTAACGTTATCAATGATGTTGATGGGCGATGCCTTAACGGTGGCCCATAATTTAAGGTTACGCCATGATTATTCAGACAAAGTCCGACATTGTTCCATCAGAAATTACGCCTAAAGAGGTTTTCGATGACAGGCGCAAGTTTCTGCAGCAGGCTGGTTTTGGCCTTTTGGCCAGTGCCACAGGGTTGCTGTCCAGCCCATCATTTGCAACTTCCGGTAATCTGCCTGCGCAGTATAAGGCAAGCAGGCCATTGCTGAAGCTTCCGAATTTCAGTAAGTCAAAATACGGGGCAGGGGAGAAACTGACCTCTTTTGAAGATATTACTACCTACAATAACTATTACGAGTTCGGCACCGGCAAGGATGAACCAGCGGTTCATTCGAAGCTATTCAAGCCAGTACCCTGGACGGTGAGCATTGAAGGCCAGGTCAAGAAAAATAAAACCATCAGTATTGAAGATATTTTAAAGCTCGCTCCGCTCGAGGAGCGCATATATCGCATGCGCTGTGTTGAAGGGTGGTCTATGGTGATACCCTGGATCGGATTCCCGCTTGCGCAATTGATCAAATGGGCTGAGCCTAACGTGAATGCCAAGTATGTTGAATTTATATCATTGGCAGATACACAGCAGATGCCAGGCGTGAATCTACCGATACTTGACTGGCCGTATATCGAAGGCCTGCGCATGGATGAGGCGATGAACCCGCTTACCATCATGGCGGTCGGTCTATATGGGGAGGCGTTGCCTAATCAGAATGGGGCTCCGATGCGCCTCGTGGTGCCATGGAAATATGGTTTCAAAGGCGCAAAAGCCATCGTTAAAATCCGTTTTACCGACAAAATTCCGATGACTACATGGATGAAGGCAGGTCCGACTGAATACGGTTTTTACGCCAATGTTAATCCACAGGTCGAGCATCCGCGCTGGACGCAGTCTTCAGAGAAGCGTATCGGCGCCGGCCTTTTCGCCGGGCGCATTAAAACGCAGATGTTCAACGGTTACACAGAACAGGTAGGGCAAATGTATGCCGGCATGGATTTACGAAAAAACTTCTAGTGTGCAATGGCTGGGCTTTGTCGGCAAGGTACCGAGTAAAAAACTGGCGGCTAGGTTTAAGGTTGCAATCTTTTTATTGTGCCTGATTCCGTTGCTGCGCCTGCTCTGGCTTGCCTTTCATGATGACCTGACTGCAAACCCGATAGAGTTTGTTGAAAGATCAACGGGTTACTGGGCATTGTTCATGCTGTTATGCACTTTAAGCCTGAGTCCGATCAGGCTGCTGACAGGGCGTGCATGGCAGTTGCAGTACAGGCGCATGCTGGGGCTGTTTATGTTCTTTTATGCCTGCCTGCATGTGATGGCCTATCTGTGGCTGGATTATGCTTTCAACTGGACGGATATTGTCAAAGACATTATCAAGCATCCATACGTGCTGGTAGGTGCTTCTGCGTTTATATTAACTTTGCCACTGGCCATTACTTCAAACAATGCAATGATCAGGTTATTGCGTGAGCGCTGGAAACAGCTGCACAGACTGGTATATGTGATTGCCATTTTAGGCGTGGTGCATTTTTTGTGGCTGGTGAAAAAAGATCTGCGCGAACCGATGCTGTATGCAACGATACTGGCTTTGCTGCTAGCTGTCAGGATTTACTACAGAATATCAAAGCGCAAAGCTTAAGATATTGTAAGCAATGCTCCTTAATTACGACTAACGCATATCGTTAATCTTAAATTAAGGAGAAATTCTGATGAAGGCATATTCTGTGGTGAATACGGGAGTGGACTTTTATTGCAAAGCTGTTGCGCAGGTAAATTCTTTTGCTGATTACATTCCACCGTTGTTTTTGCGCCTGATTCTGGCAGTGGAGTTTGGTGAATCAGGAATCCAGAAGTTTCATGGTATAAATTGGTTTCAGGAAATATCCTTCCCATTTCCATTCAATCTGCTGTCGCCGGATATCAGCTGGAACATCGCTACTTATTTTGAGATAGTGGGTGCGATCGCGCTGGTATTAGGCTTTGCAACCCGGTTTTTTTCAATATCACTGGTGGTTTTAACGATTGTGGCTATTGCTTCGGTGCATTGGCCTGCCCAGTTAACCAGTGTAAGCGACCTGGTAACTGGCTACAGAATTGTAGACGAAGAGGGCGATGGCTTAGGTAACTACAAGCTGCCATTGCTTTATATTGTGATGTTTCTGCCTTTGATATTCAAGGGTGCCGGAAAGATCAGCATTGATCATTTGCTAAATACTGGTGCAAAAAAATGCAGGACAGCTTAGTTTAATATCCGCAGCCGCGACTTCTTGCTCTATTGCGCATACATAACTTTTCCGTGCTGTGAAAACGTTATGACACTGCAAGATAGACAGTAAGAAGTCCGCCAACCAGCGCTACTGATAATGTTAATAAAGTACCTAACCAGGTAATCGCTAATTCAGGGACATCCGCAGGAGGTAATGTTTTCACATATAGATGATGGTTATATTGCGCCCCCAACGTAATTGCAACCCCAATCATGACAAGTGCCATGCCAAACACGTTGGAAAAATCATTACCCTGATGAATATGATTATTAGCCGTATCTGTATTTGCCAGTAAAGTCATAAATAAGCCGAATTTGGCGACTACAAACCCAAGTGCCATCACTGTGATGCCTGATCTTACCCAAGCCAGCAATGTACGTTCAGCTGCGAAAAATACCCTAGGATCCGAGTTCAAAATGTTTCCTATATAAAATATACATGTAAATATGAGTGGGCTGGGGAGGGCGCCTGGCAGTCAGTTTGGTCAGGTTCCCGCCTTCACTCTGTGATTGAATGTTTTTTAATACATCATGCTGACCATAAACACTCCCCACATGTATTGTTTATGAAGTTTTGCATGAATATCAGCTAACTATTGAAACATTACTCTACTGCAATCATTGAATACAAGCTGAACATGATAAGAACTATTATTGGAGCAACTGTATATTTTTTGATTTTATTGATAAAGCTGGATTTGGCTTTATCAGATGATTCATAACCAATAGACTCTTCCAGCAATTTTTCTGTAAATCTTGAATTGAATGAACTTCTATCTACAGTGTAATCCTTAAATATCAGTTTCTCTGCTTTTTCGAATGGCCTGTTTATGTAAAATAGGTCAGAATTCCATTCGGTGTGCTTTTTGTTCAAAAGCATTTTGGTTACAGTGACATGGTCTAACGCCGCGTTGACTGTGTCGGTAGAAGACGCATGCCATATGTGCTTGGTCGACCAGGTCATTTCGTCAGCCATGTATACCTTGCAGAAAGTCATGTATTTGCCTTTTTCATCGGCACTAAATGTAGTAAACACATTGAATATCTCATCATCAACGACAACCTCAGTCAAAATGGCTTTATCTGTTAAATGTGTAGTAATAATTTTAGTGGTCAAAATTAAAATCCTGTATAAATATTTTATATAAATTAATTAGTTATTGATTATTGAGCCTGTAATCCCTAAGGTATGGCAATCAATTGTGTGCTTTCGTCATGTATTCATGACCCTGACAACTTTCAATCGCCTTAATTGCTGGTGCGGAAATGGCCAATCAATAGCCTGGCCTTCTTTTAGCCCCAGCAAAGCAGAACCCACAGGAGAAAGTACAGATATTTTTCCAAACTTCATATTTGCGCCTTCCGGAAAAACCAGTTTTACCTCTCGGCTTAACCCGATACTTTCATCTGTGTAGATCACGCGTGAATTTATTCTCACCACATCCGGTGGCATTTGATCCTCTGGAACTACAATTGCCAGGCTCAACTCATCACTCAGCACTTCATCATTCGCCAGAATAGATAGTCGCGCGTAGTCCAAATCCGAAATAATTATCTTTTCAAGTTCCATGGTAATACCTATAACATATAAAATAAATGCCCAGACACGTAGCCTGGGCAGGACTGAATCATAATGCGTATGCACATATTAAATAAGATAGAACAGTCGAACATGACTGTTTCCTTATTGGCTACAATTACGCTAGCATCATTTATATTATGAGATAGATATTGCTGGTTAAAAGTCCAGTCGCTATTGTGTATTTGGATAAATGCTGCGAACAGATCTTAACTAAAGTCTGTCCATTAAAGATTGCCTTGATGGCTGCAAACGGTAATGTTTGCCGTATCCAATGATTCACGTTTTAACATTTTTAGAGTCCAGCACAATCAGGCTTGTAAGTGGTAAAGCAGGGCGCATCAATGTAGGTCAGGAAGTGCCTATACTTGGTCAATTCACTACTGTTGTAAACGGTAGGCCGATACAATCTATTTCTTGATGAACAACGTGATACTGTCGCAGCTGCTAAGTTGTTTGGCTTTACGCTCGGTAAAAATGATACGGTAACTAAAACAAGTCTTTTTTTGATACTTGAGTTTAATAGGCGTTAATTGGCTTATTTATTGCTGTCTGGTCTGCATTGAAAAAATAACACTTAAAATAATATTAAAAATGCATAACCAAAAAATTGCTTTAACAGTTTCAACAATATCAAAACCATATTCACAACAAAAGTTTAAGAATAAATTTGTTAAACCTGCGTGTATAAATTTAATGCTAAGTATAAAAATCAGCATGGCTAACCATGTGGTTATAAATAGCCAAAACCATATTTAGCGGCTGTTTTCATGCAAGCGTCATCCATTTATTAAGCCTCATTATTCAATAACGTAGCATCTGCAAAAACTAAGCCAATGCTTAATGGTTTAAATAATCGTGGTTACGTTGATTTGCCAAGGTGGGCGCATAGCCTTTATGCACCTTATTGGCTAATCAGAGTTGAAGGTAGAAACAAAGCAAAGAGACGTAAGAGTTATCGTGAAGTAGAAAAAATAAAACTTGATCTAGTCGAGCGTGGTTACTGTCCTGAATTGATTAATGCAATCTGTCGTTATCTTTCCAATTTCCGTAAATCATCAGCCAAGGAAGCAATGGCATTTGGATAACCCGAATCCTCAGTTGCGCTTTTTTAAAATCTTATTAATTTTACATAATATACATTATACGAAATAAGTAATATTATTTTGCGGAATAGTTATTCATTTTCAACCCTGCTTTTGGTCTCTTCCAAAAGGAGCCAAAAATGGCAAACACTACACCGCAGAAATTATTTAATGTTCAGCTCACACGTTCCCAGCTAGAGCTGCTGGAAAAAATGCTGTCTGCAGAAATTGCAGCACTCGAGTCCGGCTATTCACATCCACACCCTCAAATATTAAAACGCACGTTTGATGCGGTTTATAAACACATCCTTCCTTCACCTGCAGAAAAACAGAAACGCTTTGAAGCTTGGGTCAAGTCTTGCATCGTTAGACGCAAGGCTAGCGATGCCGTGCTGGGATCTGCATCATGCTAACGGCCACAAAACCAACCAGAGCCGAACCTGTCAGCCTTCGCAGCTTTGCTGAAAGTAACGGCATTTCCTATGACCAATTACGCAAGTATTGCCAGCAAGGCCGCGTGATTGGTGCCCGTCAACACGTCAGGACTAAGCACTGGTGGATTTACCCGCCCGCCCAAATCGTGCCCAGTCAAAAACGTTGGTGAAGCGGAAAAAATACAAGCGCAAGCCATACAAGCCGATAGATAGAGAGCGATTTATGCAAATCAGGAAAGAAAACCAATTGAGTATTGAACAGGCCGCCAAGCTGCTGCAGGTGACCAGTAGAACGATAGCGCATTGGGAAAGCGGCGTGACCCGCATTCCCTATTCCGCTTTCAAGCTGCTGCGCTGCCTTGCCAATGGTGAACTGCTGCCTGATGTCTGGAAAGGCTGGACAATCAAAGGTGACACCCTTTGGTCTCCCGTGGGTAGGCCGTTCCGACAGCATGAACTCACATACCTAGCAAACTACTTCACTATGGCGCGTTACTGGCAAGCGGATTATGAACGCCGTAATGCCACAAGGCAAGCGGCGCAAGTAATCGACTTTAGACCGCCTTTAAGGCTGGTGTTAGGGGGGTAAGTATGAGTAAGACCCTAAAAACGCCCCAAATCGCTGCAAATGTTTTTATGGGGTATGGGGGATGCAATCCCCCATGTAGACAGCTGCCGTTAGTGCCTAGCCGTAGTAATTCGCGTGCTTTGACCTGGCGTTATGCTTCAAAGGTAGTTGCGCGCCCTGCTGACGGTTTTGGGTTTTGCCTTAAGGATTTCAGACAGAGCGGCAGTGATACGCGGCAGCGTGTGGATGCTGCGCTGGCTGAAATTATACGGTGTGCATGCCTTATAACATGCACACTTCTTGTCCCACGGGACAAAAATACTTTCTCTCAAAATCTTCTGTATCCCTTGCCAGTGCTAGACCTTGGAGTTAAAAAATGATTCAAAACTATACCGTCTCTGATTATGAGGCACCAAAACCCACAAGATATGGTGAATTTATGCTGGATGGAAAGCTTGTTGCAGTCAATGTGGACTTGGCTTCTAAGGCACTTCATATATCAACAAGGCGTGTCCGTCAGATGCTTTTGGATGGCAAACTGAAGGGCACTAAGTTTGGCAAGCTGTGGCGCATCAATTACCCGTTCCAAATCGTCATGGGTAAACGTGGCCCTATCATGGGTTATAACCGATACAGCAAGCGCCTTAAAGGTCGGAACAGTAAAGACTTTGTAAACTCCACATTTACGAAGGGAGTATGAAAATCTTTCAACGGCTGATTACCAAACCAGACATTTAACAAATTAAGACACCAAAAGTAGACAATTGAACTTGAACCGCTACATATTATGCGAAACAAATAAAATGATTTCTTGGTGTGTGAGTAAGGCGCTATGTGTGTCACACAACAACAGCGCCCTGCACGGCAAACAGCTTCCGAGCCACTCAGCCGCCGCTTAGTGATTGAAAAATATAAACGGTTGCGTCATCAGTTATATGATCAGAAAGTTTGATTTTATCAATCACTATCGTGTTGTTGATACAAAGATTTACATGCCTGCGCAGCGCGCCATGTTCATCCAGCACGTAATCGGTAAAGCCTGGGGCCATTTCGTTGATTGCATGTAAGGCTTCTGCTACCGAGCCGGCTGGCACAGTGATGGTTCGGTTCTTTAATTGTGGAAAAAACCGGTAAAGATGCTGCGTCATTTCAACACGTGGCATGGTGTTCAGCCAAATCGTACTGAGTAAATCGGCGGAAAATTGTTAGCCAGGCACTGCCATGTTTCACCACGGTCAGCTGACAGGTAAACATTTCCTGTCGTGCTTCCAAAGCATAAACAATCACCAGACACATCAAGACCGTGCCTCAGGACGATGTCGTAGGCGTTATCTTGCGGCAGGCCGTCTCGAAAAGATTGCCATGACTGTCCGCCATCAGTTGTCCGTGCGACAAATAAACCACCATCAATCGCCATCCTTTCTGAGTCTGCGCGCGCCGGCACAACCCATGCGGTGCGTCCGTCATTATCATCCGCCACAATCGGGAAGCCGAAATTCACACCCATATCGGGCATGCTGACTTTTTTCCAGTTTTGGGCCCCATTGTCACTGTAAAAAACACCGCAGTGATTTTGCTGCCAGAGATGATTAGGTTGGCTAGGGCAGTTGGTCACAAAGTGCGGGTCATGGCCCCACTCTGATTCAGGATTGGGAAGGTAGTCCATCAGCATGCCTCGATTGCGCCCTGCCCAGCTTTTGCCTCCATCGGTAGTCTCAATGACCCCTGCCGTCGATACAGCAACATAAATATGATCGGGGTCACGCGGATCAATAACGATGGAATGAATGCCAGGCTCAAACACGCCATAATCGATACTCGCAGGCGTACCATTCCAATGGTTTGCTGTTGATGCGTCACCATTGAACAAATCGCCCCCGCGACTATGATGGCTCCATAAAGGGTTGTTGAGTTCCCAGCTATCACCGCCATCATCGCTGACAAATAAACCGCCAGGAATAGTACCTGCATACAGCCGGCCAGGCTGATTGGCATTTCCGAATGCAATATTCCAGATTTTAAGCACGGTTGCGTCGTTATATTCTGGTTGGGAAGACGGTGACTCCGGGTTGAAGTCTGGGGTGGGCAGGTATTTAACGATATAGCGTGCGCCTGCCGGGTACTTGAGGGATGAGATGTCAACCCAGGTTGCACCGCCATCACGTGAACGGGATAGCTTGGGGCCCCAGTGCCCATGATCAAGGGATGCCCACAAAGTACCATCACGAGGATCACGTGCCGCGTAACACACCGGAACGCCTGTATGTGCGATGGGTCGGGGCCGCCACTTGGCGTTTATACAATCGAATATTATGGTGCCCTTGCGGGTACCCAGTAAAATCATATCAGACATGAATTACCCTCCAATACATATGCTGCTTCATACACGCTATTGAGATAGCGTTTGGATTAATTTAATTGTAATTGAAGACTGTATTGATAGGGGAATAAACAATCGAAATGAAAGAAACTCCAGAATGGAATATTGCCTTTTATGATTAAAATCAGCTATTTAAGATTGGAATGAAATTTTACTTTGCAAGAATGTTAGTTGGGATATTATCGATACTGAGTTGGTTTTTTTCTTCCCAATAAAGTTTTAAACCATCGTCACCTTTTTTCTCTGCCCAATTTGAAAGCATGTCCCTGTCATTGTTGTAGGTATAGTAAGGCACAGCCATTCCGCAGGATGTGAGTACGAGATCAATGGAAAGATCAAATATCTGGCGAGCGCCTGGCAAAGGATTGAAGTGACCGAAAAGTTCTTGCCATTCATCATCGTCTTTATGGATCACCCTTGCTGTTCCGAAAAGGCGAAGAATCATGGGTGGCCCTTCGAATGCACAAAACATGATGGTCATACGAGGATGTATCTGAACGTGAGCGGATGACTCATTTCCGCTACCGGTCAGGTTAAGCCAGAGCAATCGATTATTGTTCAAAACTCGCAAGGAATCCATGCCTTTGGGGGAAATATTGACACGGCTGTCAGCCGTAGCAGTTCCGACAAAAAAAACCTTTTGCTCTGAGATAAATTCAATCAGGCGATCAGTAAGCGCCTGGTATTGTTTAGCCATAAAACACCTTATTGTTAGTTCAGTGCATATGGTATATGCACACCAAGTAAACTGAAATTAATTCATGGGGCGACACTTCCGGATGAAGGCGTGTGCCCTACCCTCATCTGCGATATTGTTCCCGACATGGGAGCTTTATTCACATACCATTTAATTGATCAGGGTTTTAATGATTCACTCAGAAGCTTATATCAATATTGGAAATGCAAATCGATTATTCAATTAAAAGTTACGGTGATAACCGACGAGTTGTTGGGTATCTGATATCTAAATCGAAGATAGCGACTGCATCAAGTCATTCTCCAGGTCTATAGGTGTTTCAAGTCCGACTGACAGTCTTATTAAATTGTCAGTAATGCCGCGAGATTTACGCATCTCTGCGCTTAGATCGCGATGTGAGGTTAATGCAGGTTGAGAAACGAGGCTCTCAACCCCGCCAAGACTCGCAGCAATAGAAAACAATCGCAAGTTGTCGACCATTTTTGCAGCGTCATCTGCATCCCCGTCTATTGCTACTGAGACCATACCGCCAAATCCCTGCATTTGACGCTTGGCGATTTCATAGCCACAGCAACTCGCCAGTCCTGGATAATACACTTGTTTTATCAAAGGGTGTTTCTGCAATATGCTGGCCAAGTGGAAAGCGGTTGCATTTTGGCGCAGAACCCTTACCTCCAGTGTTGCCAGGCTGCGTGCAAGCAAGTGGGCTGTATCTGGCGCCATAACTTGCCCAAGATTCTTTCTCCAGATGCGCATCGGTTCAAGCATGTTATCTGCAGCAGCTACCACTCCCCCGGTCAGGTCGCTATGTCCGCCGAGATACTTGGTTGCACTATGGATTACAATATCTGCACCAAGGGACAGTGGCTGCTGATTTACCGGTGTTGCGAATGTGCTGTCAATTGCCACTTTTGCACCATAAGTATGTGCTAAGGCGCAGATCTTTGGGATGTCAGCGATTTCAAGTAAAGGGTTAGACGGTGTTTCAAAAAAGACGAGACTGTTTTTCTTTGTTAATAAACGCTCGAGTTCGTCCAGATCATTTACAGCGATAAAACTCGTGTGCCTGTCTAAGCCTGGTAATTGTCGAGTCATTAATTCCCATGTACCGCCGTAGACTTCTCCGAGGCAAATGATGCCATGCCCGCCATGAGCCAGCAGTGTTGCAGAAATTGCAGCCATTCCGGAGGAAAATGCCAATGCACCCTCCGCATGCTCAAGGCTTGCCAGCTTGGCCTCAACACTCATCACGCTTGGGTTGGTTCCATATCGGGTATAAAAATATCCGGATTTGCGACCTTCAATCACATTCATCATATCTGCGGTTGATCCGAACCTGAAAGTGGTGGTGTCGTATATCGGAGTGTGCGGCGCTCCGAATTGGTCAGTAATTTCTCCAGCGTGAATGCAGTTGGTTGCAAACCCATTATTTTTGATAGCCATTCAAGTTATCCTATCCCATAAATTGTGCATATAGGCCGAAGTTTATCCCGATTGGTGGAGATACAGGCAAGCGATTGAAATGATGCTGCAATGCAGTGTGATGCAGCATGTTTTTTCGGCAGTATGTTTAATTTCAAATATGATGTTCCAGAACATTGTCATTTTCCATCTCTGCTATATTAACTCCTGACGTGTTGTTCAGCTTACTTTCTTCCTGTATAAGTGCATGGGTAAGCAAATCAAAAGCCTCAGCCCATGCTGCCAATAAATGAGTCGTCGCAGCATAGCCTAGTGTTTCTTTAATTGCATCCAGAAAGTAGCTGCCTATCATTGGATAATCTGCGGAGGTTATCCCCCAGGAGGCGGATTTGCGCACAAGGCGACGAATGATAGGCAGAAACCTATCAGCACGGTCAATGTTAGCTGCATATGCAAACACAATTGATGCTAATGGCTGTTGCTGTACAGCAGAAGTCTTGCATTCCATATTAAAAACATGTTTAAGTTCAGGGTAGGTTTTAAAGAAGTTTCGATTAAATATATGAGTGATTGCTACGCACCGTTCTCGTAAAACCGGAACACTGGCATTGATATAAGTTCTTGCAAAATCGGATAACATAATTTCCCCTTTTATTTGTATGTAAAATTAATAACATGCGAAATACTCATTTGATAGCCGGCTGCTATCAGGCTTCTCTTCTGCCAAGTACGGCTGATTATGCTGATGAGATATTTGTCTGGCAGGCTCATTGATTTACGCATAGGCAACTGTTGAAGGTATTCTGGCGCGTGTAGCTTGCCCCATCTGCACGGTTTTGATGGTGTTCCATAGCATAAGGATCATGCCGGATGCGTACATCAGACCGCCAATCATGCGGATCACGTAGAACGGATGCATGGCTTTTACAGATTCAACAAAGGTGTAAGTCAATGTGCCGTCATCGTTCATGGCACGCCACATCAGGCCGGCAGTCACGCCTGAGATCCACATCGCCGTGATGTAGAGTACTACACCGATCGTTGCCAGCCAGAAGTGCAGTTCAATGGCTTTCTTGCTGTACATTTGTTTCAGGCCCCACAGGCGCGGTGTCAGGAAATACAGTGAACCCATTGATACGAAGCCAACCCAGCCTAAAGCGCCTGAGTGTACGTGGCCAACAGTCCAGTCTGTGTAGTGTGACAATGCGTTAACGGTTTTAATCGCCATCATCGGGCCTTCAAACGTACTCATGCCGTAGAAAGACAGTGAAACGATCAGGAAACGCAGGATCGGGTCATCGCGCAGTTTGTGCCATGCACCTGACATCGTCATCATGCCGTTGATCATACCGCCCCAGCTTGGCGCCAGCAGAATCAGTGACAGTACCATGCCGACTGATTGTGTCCAGTCAGGCAAGGCGGTGTAGTGCAGGTGGTGTGAACCAGCCCACATGTATGTGAAAATCAAACCCCAGAAGTGTACGATGGAGAGGCGATATGAGTACACCGGGCGTTCGGCCTGTTTGGGAACAAAGTAGTACATCATGCCCAGAAAGCCTGCTGTTAACATAAAGCCAATAACGTTATGGCCATACCACCATTGAATCATCGCATCCTGTACGCCGGCATAGGCTGAGTAGGATTTCATCCATTCAGCTGGAATCTCCATGCTGTTTACAAAATGCAGAATAGCCAGAACAATAATATATGCACCGTAAAACCAGTTAGCGACATATATGTGTTTCACTTTTCTGGCCTTAATAGTGCCAAAAAATACCTTGGCGTATAAAACCCAAACCGAAAATAACAATATGTCGATTGGCCATTCCAACTCGGCGTATTCTTTACCTGATGTATAGCCTAAAGGCAGCGTGATAATCGCAGCGGCAATAACTGCCTGATAACCCCAGAAAGTGTAGCGTGCTAACAGCGGGAATGCCAGTTTGGTTTGGCTGGTACGTTGCACAACGTAATAAGACGTTGCAAACAGTGCGCAGCCGCCAAATGCAAATACTACCAAGTTGACATGCAAAGGCCTTAATCTGCCAAAACTAGTCCACGGTAAACCAAAGTTTAATTCGGGGTTTACAAGCTGGGCCGCAATAATCACCCCCATTAGGGTACCAACAACACCCCATATAATCGCCATGATAGTGAATCGCCTGACAACATAATCATCATAGAACCCGGAATCTTTGCTGCCAGCCGCTGAATTTAAAAGATCCGGGCTTGCAAAGGGAGTTGGTATTGGTTTTGAATCGCTAGTGTTCATTACATTTATCTCTATCTAAAACTTAAAATTTTCAGAATTTGATTCTGGAGAGAGTAATAAATGTTTTTGTATAATTCGAGCCTGAAACTACACAATAAATTGATGCTGAAAATTGACGATGCCAGCCGTGCTTTCAATCAGCCTTGATGTTTAATTAGCCGTACTTCTGGCGTTAAAACACTATCTCTACTCACTAAATCAAGCACTAGTATGAGATTAAACCAGGGGGATGACTAATGAAATTTAATACATTTTAAATTCATAAATTTTGATATAAATGATTGGCATGTTTCCATGCAGCACTTGTACTTAAAAGTGATGGTCCTTTCAGTCTTGTTTAAATTAACATGGTAGCAGCAGTCGAATAAAGGTGCGTTATTTTGAATAATTGCAATCCAGAAAAAACCAAACCATCCGCAATGAAATACAATATGAATTTAATGCATAAAAATTGATATCAATATGGATATAAATTTAATCCGTACTTTTATAGAAATAACGAAAACGGGCAGCTTTATCAGCGCCGCAGAACGCTTACATGTAACCCAGACCACGGTAACAGCCAGAATTCATAGCTTAGAAGAACAGCTTAAATGCCGGCTATTTGTCCGCAACCGCAGCGGCGCGAATCTTACCGAAAATGGTAAGCATTTTATTTCACATGCTACCCAGCTGATACAGGTATGGGAGGCCGCAAGGAGAGACCTGCCCTTACCTGAAGGCAATAAGGTATCTATTACCATAGGCGGTGAGTTAAGTTTATGGAATCCATTAATGCTTGCCTGGTTGAATAAACTCCGAGAGATTCAATCGGAAGTAGCCATTCATGTTGAAATCGGCGAGTCACACACATTGCACCAAAAACTTGAAAGTGGATTGATCGACATTATTCTGGTTCATCGTCCGGAATATTGGGCTGGTATGCAGGTTGAGCAGATTTTAGAAGAGAAGCTGGTCATGGTACGCTGCCCTTCCAAACCCGAACCTTATGTGTACATCGATTGGGGTAAGGAGTTCCGGCAGCAGCATGATGCAGCATTACCTCACTTGGCTAAAACCAATCTGGTTATTAATTTCGGTCCACTGGCATTGTTTTATTTGCAAAATAATGGTGGCAGTGGCTACTTCAGGACACGTGTCATTCAGACCCCGCTACAAGAAGGCACACTCGAGCTAGTGCCCCAGGCACCAGAGTTTTCGTATCCTGTATACCTCATATACCCTCGCGATAAGCACAATTTGGCAACATCCAGCGCCCTGGCAATTTTAAAAGACACCATCAGCGATGAGATTAACTGGTCCCAGTACTAAACCGCTGTCTAAATCTATATATTAAAATTTCTGATATAAAAACCATAAATTATTCATTATAAATAATCATCGATTCTTTCTATACTTGCCGCCGATATAGCCAGGTGCAGCTTGGCTGACTTAAAACATTAGAAGATTGTCACGATGATTAAATGGGAACGTTGTTCCAATGAACTCCCTACCACTCAATTTTTAATATTAAACATTGCTCTAGGTTTTGGACATTTCATAACGATACTGAATGCAGGCGCGTATCTTCCAATGCTTCCCTACGTAGCAGGAAGCATTGGCGAAGGATTGCCTTATGCTGTTTGGGGGCAAAGCAATTACTTTGCTGCTATGGGGGCAGCGTTTCTGATTGCCCGTCCATTAATGCTTAGATTCGGTGCCGTGAATACAGCAATATCAGCGTATATCTTATTTTCCTTGTCTTGCTTGTTCGTTTTGTTAACCACATCGATATACCCGCTGATGACGGTAGCTAGAACGTTACAAGGTTTTTCGGCTGGTTTAAGCCTGTCGCCCTCACTATCCATTCTATTGATGCACTATAAGAAACCCAAGCAGCATATAGCCGTCGCATTATGGGGGATCGCAGCGTTCACACCATTTTCGATTGGCCCTGCGCTAGGTGGTTTTTTTGCGTATGTCTTAGGTGATTGGCGGTTGCTTTTTGCAATATCAGCATGTCTGATTACGGTCGTTGCAGTGGTTATCAGTATCTTGCACCGGAAAAGCATTCACATATCTGATAATACCTACCCTATTCAGTCGCATTTATTTTTATTTTCATTGTTTGCGACAGCGTGTATTGCGTTGCAGGAGTTTTTCAATATCGGGTTAATATCAGCCTTAACCAGCCGTGAAGATGAGCTGTGGCTGGCAGCCGCAGTATTTTGTTTCTTTTCCGTATTATTCTGGTTCAAAAACAATGGCGCCGAATATCCGTTATTAAATTTCAAGGTTTTCAAATATCCCAACTACGCTTTTGGCCTGGTAATGCTGTGCCTGGCTTTCATGGCGCTGCAAAGTTCTATAGTCCAGTATCTGATACGGCTTCAGCTGGTCGAGGGGTATACCGCCTGGCATGCTGGCTTATTGTTTTTACCGATTTTTGTATTTTCAAAACCATTAAACATCTTGGCCCAGTATTTCATACATCATGGATATGACCCTCGAGTGCTTGCCTGTATTTCATGTTTCGGGTTTGCATTAAGTTTCTGGTGGATGAGTTGTTATGCCCGTCCTGCGCCCTGGGAAAGCTTGCTGTGGCCTCAGTTTCTAGAAGGTGCGGCAATGGGGTTGCTTTTGATTTCGATGACAACAATCGCATTAGGCAACGTGCCGGCAGAAGAGCAGTTGCATGCTGTAGATATATTAAATACGTTTAGAAATTTATCAGCCGGACTCGCAATCACATTGTCAGACATAGGCTGGGATCATTACGTGGCAAATGTAAAAAATTATATTACTTTTCAAAGTAGCTTCAGCAAAGAAGCCATCACCGCACATTTTTATGAATTAGGTCTCTCGGCGCCTGCCATACAGCATTTATTTCACCTTAAAGTGATCTCCATAAGCGGCCTGCTTACGCTTAATGCCATGTTTTATACGCTCACGCTCATCTTTATTCTATTGGGCGTGATGGTCTGGTGGGCTAGCCCGAAACACATTGTACATAAAGCTACGGTTCAGGATAGCGTTGTCGAGAGCTTGGGAGAAGAGCCTTGATCTATCGATATAACGTTTTAGCGGCATTGACGCTGATATTCATTTCTGGATGTGTGCCGGTGATTAAAAACAATGCTCAAAAAATTAAAGAAGTAAAAATTCCGGCACACCTGGTAACTTCCAATAGTGCAGTAACCAATGATTACGATGAAAAAAAAGCGAATCAGTGGTGGATGATTTTCAAAAACAATGAATTAGAAGAGTTGCTGAAGATAGCGCAGCAAGGCAATCCATCCATTGCAGAAGCCAATAGCAGACTTGACATTGCGCAGGCAGAGTTAAGGCAGTCAAAATCCACTCAATTACCCAGAGTGGATGCGGCCGCTGCTGTCGCGCGTTTGCATTATTCCGGAAATGGTGATCATGGAGTTTATAATGGGGCAACCCATACTGTTGCAGTGGCTGATCCTTTAATAATTAATTACCGACCTGACTTTTTCGCTAAAGACAAGGAGGTTATTGCTAGTGCGGCTGCTCATGCTGAAGTGCATAAAGCGCTTTTGAACGGAAGCCTAATTACACTACGACAATCAGTGATTAAGACTTATTTTTCACTGATTACAGCAAACGCTCTGGTCAGAACTCAATTAGAGATTGTCGGGTTGGCAAAAGAAATAGAAGCTATAAAAATCAATGCATTGCAGGCCGGATTGCAGCCAGCTTCTGCGGTTCTACCGCCACGGTTATATCTTGCTGAATCTAATGCCAGCCTATCACTGATCAGACAGCGAAAAAGTGCTTTGCAATATGCACTTTCGCATCTGTTAGGCAGAGGCCCAGATCAGACCATAGAGCCACAGCTGAATAACCTGCAGATACCACAGCATTTGCCGATTCCGGCAACTATTAATCTGGATTCAATTTCAAGGCGACCGGAAATACAGGCTGCATTATGGAGAATCCACTATGCCTCCCATCTGGAAAAAGCCGCCCAAAAAGACTTTTATCCCAACATCAATATACGTGTGCTGCTTGGATTAAATAGCCTGGGGTTAGCCAATCTCCTTGATTCCGGAAGCCTGACTTATGCGGCTGGCCCGGCACTTAGTTTACCTATATTCAACCATCATGAGCTGAAAAGCAGATTCGATGCAGCGGCAGCAGCTTATGATGCGGCGGTGTTTGCTTACAATCAGTCAGTTTTGAATGCAGCTAAAGAAGTTGCCACCAATCTTGAAAACCTCGAAAACACTAAAAGTATATTGGAATCCCGATCACAGATTCTTGAAAACAGAGCTGCATACGCTGCATCTATTCATGCGGAGTTTAATAGCGGCATTAGCGATAAATTGCCGTATCTAGAGGCTCAGATTATGAAAAAACAGGCATCTGCAGATTACCTGCAATCGCAATTGAGTTGGTTATGTGCCATTACAGATATGGCAACCGCATTAGATGGTGAGTTACAGGAAACAGAAAATGACATCCAAAACTAAAAACAGATACCGCAGAATACATTTTTTATTTGTATTGATGATGATGGGTTTATTGGCTGGATTCTCATATTGGCAGCTGTTCCTGGGTGCTGATATTGACTGTGATGACGCTTATGTTGCCGGCAATATTATCCCGGTTCATGCATTAGTGCCCGGAATAGTAACCGATATTTATGCGGATAATACGATGTATGTTAGCGCCAATCAGGTATTAGTCAGGCAAGAGCGGCATTTAGCAAAGCAGCGTCTGGATAAGTCTTCATCTGCGTTAGCTGAAACCATTCGTTTTACACGCAGCCAGTTTGCGCAAGTTAGGCAAACAGAGGCTGTAATCGCAAGTCTTTATGCCCAGCGTGAGAAAATAGAAGACAACTTATTGCGCTATGCAAAAGCTGAGTCTGGCGGAGCTGCATCCGCTCAGAAGGTGGCTGACACCAGAGCTGATATTGCCATCATAGATAATGACATAGAAGCAGCTAAGGCTAACCGTCAGAAGGCTCTGGCACTTACTGGCAAGTCCGCCGTGCTTGATCATCCATCAGTACTGAAGCTAAAAGCCGAATTCATTGAAAATTACATTTTGTATCGGCGTTCAGACATTGCGTCACCTGTCGCCGGCTATGTTGCCAATCGCCGTGTCCAGATCGGGCAGTCCCTGACAAGCGGGCAACTGCTTATGAATATCATCCCCCTTGACGGACTATGGATTACTGCAAATGTAAAAGAAACGGATATGCATCGTGTACGGCCTGGGCAGGATGTTACCGTCAATGCCGGCATGTACGGTAATGACGTGACTTACCATGGCAAAGTTCTGGGCATAGAACCCGCCGGCGGAAGTACATTCAGTCTTTTTCCTCCGGAAAACACCACGGGCAACTACATTCATATTGTAGAACGCGTCCCGGTACGTATCAGCCTGCCTCAGCAAGAGCTTAAGAAACATCCACTCAGGCCGGGCCTCTCTGTGCGGGTTAGGATTCTCGGCAAAACAAATTCTGGGCCTGATAGTTTGATTTCGCATGTAACGATCGACAGCCCAGGTTTTTCAACTTCAATTTTTGAAAGCGAGATGAAAGATGCTTTATCTGCAGTGCAGGCAATTATGAATAAAAACTAACGATACTGCACTATACTGATACCAGATTCACACATGGATTACTATTGGCAGCTGGCTGAAAATATCCTGCTGTATGCGAAGATCAAAAATACCGGCATAATATGTTGCATATAATATGCAACATATATAAAATCCTCTTTATGCAAATCACAAAATTTACAGATCTTGGATTAAGGGTTTTAATGTATCTCTCTCAGGAGGTCAATGGCCCCGTTGTTACCATTCAGGAAATAGCGCAACAGTTTAATGTACCAAAGAATCACCTGATTAAAGTAGTGACCAGGCTTAATAAATTAAACTGGATTTCTACAACCCGCGGCAGAACTGGCGGGTTAAAAATTGCAGCCAATGCCGATCAGTTAAAGTTAGGCAATATCCTGAAAGAACTGGAAAGCAAAACGACCCTGATTAATTGTAATGAGCCGCCTTGCGCTTTAAGTGGGCGATGCAATTTAAAAGAAATTCTGGATCATGGGCTGAACAATTTTTACGAGGAAATGAATAAATATACATTGCAGAGCATTGTGGATAAGAAAACACAGCTTGCAGTCATCGAGTTGCACCAGCGTTACGCTATTGGGTAACTGGCATTTTTTTAATAGACAGCAGTAAGTTTTAGCAGACACTCGCCCGAGTGTTTTTTTTGAAGTTATATGTTGCATATAAAATGCAACTTAAGGAGATTTTATGTTATCAGCAGCAGCAAAACCATACATAGAGGCAAGCGTACCTGTACTAAGGCAACATGGTCTGGCCATCACAACATTGTTTTATAAAAACATGTTCGAATCCCACCCTGAACTCATGAACCTTTTTAATATGGGTAATCAGGCAAATGGTTCCCAGCAGCAATCTTTGGCCGCAGCTGTATTTGCCTATGCAGCAAATATTGACAACACAGAAGCATTAAAACCTGTCATAGAAAGAATCGTGCATAAGCATGTATCTGTAGGAATCAAACCCGAGCATTACCCGATAGTCGGAAATCATTTAATTGGAGCAATTAAAACCGTACTTGGTGATGCTGCTACTCCTGACCTGATAGCGGCCTGGGGGGAAGCGTACGGCCTGCTGGCCGATGCATTGATCAGCACTGAAGCCGAACTATATAAACAGAATAATCAGAAACCAGATGAGTGGATTAAACTTAAAGTAATCGAAAAATTGCATCAGTCAGATAATGTCGTATCGTTTACCCTGCGTGCAGATGAGCAAACACACTTACCGGCATTTAAACCTGGGCAGTATATAAGCGTGGCTGTACATATAGAGGATTTAAACTTAAGACAGATCAGGCAATATAGCTTGTCTGATTCAACGCAGAAAGATACTTTCAGAATTACGGTAAAACGGGAAACAGGTGATGAATACAAGCCTCAAGGAAATGTATCTAACTGGTTGCATCAGCATACAAGGATTGGCAGTACGGTTAATGTGAGCTTTCCATGTGGGAACTTTACGCCAGATATCCAAGACCGGCGCCCTATAGGATTAGTTTCTGCAGGCGTAGGCATTACGCCGATGATTTCGATATTGAATGATATTGCAGCGAAAAATCCGGGCAGAAAAGTGATGTTTGCGCATGCAGCCAGGAATCGGGCGAGCATTGCACATATTGATGAGATACGAAGTGCAAAAAGTAAATTAGAGAACCTGGATGCAGTTTTCTTTTTAAATGACTCAAAAAAGCAACATCTTGATGAAAGAGAAGGACGTATGGATCTAACGGGCCACATTACTCCTGAATTCAAAAATGGCATATATTACATATGCGGGCCACAATCGTTTATGGATGACCAGCGAGATGCATTGATTGAGCTTGGTATTCATCAAGAAAATATTCACAGGGAAGTATTTGGCCCTGAAAGTCTTAATCATTTAATTTAATTTCAATATGGCGAGCTTCTGTATAGAGTGCTCGCCATACAAGACCTTGCCCTGAACATTCTGTTTGCAACAATAATTGTTATCTATCCACAGATGTAACTGCGAGATTAATTTATATCTGGCAGTTACTGCAGCACGATACATCGCTTATGTATACAGGCAGGCCCATCACAATTTACACAGTTTAATTAAACAGATTAACCCTAACTTATACAGTTTAAATGCCGTACTGTTAAAGCTGTATAAGCTATTTGGAAATAGCTATTTACGTCAGTAATACTCCGTTTGTTAATTCAACAGCGATTTCTTTTTATTTGTACACTTGACATTATTGTTTACACCTGTATATTTGTAACTGTCTAAATTAAAAAGTGGTTGTAGATAATGATTACAAGCAAATATTTACTTGAGCAGACTGGTTTATCCAGGGCTACTTTAAATAACTATATTGGCTTGGGATTGTTACCCAGGCCTCTAGTCAGGCGCATTGCGACTGATCCAGGTGCAAGGCTTACTACACTGGGCTATTTTCCGGATTGGGCAGTGGATCGAGTGCAGCAGGTTAAATCACTGAAAAAGCAGGGTTTATCGATAAATACCATATGCCGGAAAATCGCGTCGGAAAGTAAAAGCGCCGATTCTGCTGGCGCAGATGCTGGGCAAGCTGATGATCAGGCCCCATCTTTGGCGCATGGCAGCGAAATGACGCATGATTCCCCTCAGAATATAAATGCCCGTGAATCTATTAACCTGTCGATCGACAGCATACCCTACCCTGCATATATGATTAACTATGAATGCGGGCTTGTGTGGTTAAATGTGGCGGCTCAGCAGTCTTTTTTCATGAATGCATCCATACCGGACCGCGCAGAAGATAGGTCTGTTATTCCTAAACTGCTTGAGTGGGCTAAAGATTTAAGTGATGCAGATAAAGAAACACTCTTCAAATCGCACTTTAATGTCGTTAAGCATCGGCTATCCAAAGATACTTTATCCAGAACGATACTGTCTTTGCCGCAAGATGAAAGACATTGGCTGGAGAACTGTTACGAGCAGTCAGAGGCTCCTAAGAATACATTGATACAGGATACGGCGCTGCATTATTCTGTTGATGTTAATAAACGCATTATCGCGATCAGCTTCAGGGAAGGTGTCCTGTTTACTTATGTGCCGGAAGATGCTGATGCTAATCAGTTGCTGGAGTGGCTATCACATCGGGATTCGGTGATTCGTACCCTTCTCAGCCAAAGGCTGCCTGTGCTGACACCTGTTACTGCCATGGTTGCAGATTTACAGAATTCCGTGCGGATATGTTCAGAGTTGCCACCAGATGAATATTTTCAATTGATCAATGAAATATGGTCGGCGCTGGATCCGATTTTCAGGAAATATTACGGCGCTTATGGTAAACATACTGGTGACGGCATGGTTTATTACTTTTTCCCTCAGCCTGATAACAATTACATCATGAATGCAATTTTATGTGCATGCGAGATCCGCGAATGCATGAAGGTAATCAGCCATAAATGGGCGCTTAAAAAGGGCTGGACCAATCAACTGTTTATGAACATAGGCCTCAATGAAGGTGAGGAATGGCTGGGAACCTTCAAAACCAACACCAGTTATGAACTGGTGATTCTGGGTGAAACAATCAATATCTGCGGCAGGCTTTCTGACTTTGCCAGATACGGGGAAATTTGGGCAACCAAGAATTTAGTGAGCAAACTGAATCATTTAGAGCGGAATTCAATAGACTATGGCGTGACGCGCAAAACGCTGGAGCAAGAAATATTCGTTGCAAACAGTTATGCCCAGATTTCAACCCTGGTCGATAAAGATGACGTGAGACATATTAAACTGATTGATATTTCGAGTACCGCTGTTACCCAGATACGCGCGGTTAAGTAACAAGGTAATATTATAAAGTTAAAAGAAAAGCAGCCCAATGGGCTGCTTTTCTTTGGTGTTGCATATAAATGCCGGCGCTTATTATCGATTGTTAAAGAATGCGATATTCATCACCCGGTCATTCACCAGGGTTACTTCAGTTTCTTTGTATGTGCGCTTTGGATCGTACTTGACGATGTTTTTGTAGTACCACATTTCAACTTTTACCGGCTTCGATTTTTTCTCATCCGCGCCTGCTTTCAGCAGCATTGTATTGGCACCAGCCGGTTTAACGGAAAGTTCTTTTTTGAAAGGTTCGCCAAGTTTTTCGGTAATGACTTTCTTGGATTTGCCACTGAATGTATTTAAAAACTCATCTTCAGTATAGGTTTTTTTAGGTGGTGCTGCATTAGCAATTGAAACCGTGGCAAATATACAAGCTGCCATTGCGAAGCTTAATAATTTTTTTATAGTAAATTGCATTCTTGTCTCCAAAATTTAGCCTTCCATTATCTCATTTATTGAGCCTTTAGCATAACGCCCGGCTTGTGCATGTCGTTTACAAAGGCAGTTTTAATTTAAGCCCGTCATAACCCACAAATACATTGTCAGGCAATTGAGCGCTTAATGCGCTGTATTCCATTTCATGGGTCATATGAATCAGGTATGTCGCCCTGGCCCCAATCAGACTGGCGTACTTCAAGCTTTGTTCCAGGTGGATGTGACTATAATGCGTTGCATATCGCAAGCAGTCCAGCAGCAGGATATCTAGCCCTTTTAACAGACTAAACGAACTTTCCGGTATCGTTGAAACATCAGTGATGTAGGCAATATTACCGACTCTGTATCCGTAAATGTCGCTGTTGCCATGCTTGATCGGTATTGGGGTTATCAGCTGTTCGAACAGATAGAATGGTCTTGTGACAGGGTTCGTTTTTAATATGGGCAAATCCCAGAAATTGCCGACTTCACGCAATGTATAGCCAAACTTGTCTGCAATGTGATTCATGGCTTCCGGGCTGCCGTATAGCGGTATCTGGCAGCGCTGGATCTGGCAGAAAGCCCTCAGGTCATCAATGCCATGCAAGTGGTCTGCGTGTGTGTGCGTATACAATACAGCATCAACGCGCGTGAGCCCTTCCCTTAATGCCTGTTGACGTATATCGGGGCCGGTATCGATCAGTATCACATTGCCGTTATCCAACTCAATCGTGCTAGAGCAGCGTGTCCTATGATTTCTTTTATCGGAGGATGTGCATGTATCGCACTGGCAGCCGATCATCGGCGTGCCGGCGCTAGAACCCACTCCCAGCATAGTCAGTTGCATGATCGGTTGTCTCGTGAAGGGGTGTTAAGGATTGGCATGCTTGAACAGGCGAAAGAAATTCTGCGTACTTGCAGTGCTGATTTCTTCCAGGGAAATTCCTCGCAGCCTGGCAACTTCTTCTGCCACGTATTTAACATAGCTTGGCTGATTCGTTTTTCCGCGATAGGGAATTGGTGCCAGATAGGGTGAGTCGGTTTCAACTAAAATCCTGTCTAACGGCACCTGTCTGGCAACCTCTTTGATCGTGGCCGCATTTTTGAATGTAACAATGCCTGAAAAAGAGATGTAGAAGCCAAGTGCTATGGCCTGCATCGCCACTTCCAGGCTCTCTGTGAAACAGTGCATAACGCCGCCGACCTGCTGTGCGTTTTCTTCACGCATGATTCGCAGGGTATCTTCTGCCGCGCTGCGGGTATGGATGATCAGCGGTTTTCCGCAAGCTATCGCTGCACGTATATGGTGACGAAAGCGCTCGCGCTGCCACTCCAGGTCACCTGTCAGTCTGAAGTAATCCAGGCCGGTTTCCCCGATTGCGATTACCTTTGGATGGTTTGCCAGTTTTACAAGTTCTTCAACACTTGGTTCATCAATGTCTTCGTAATCAGGATGCACGCCAACTGAAGCAAAAAAATTCCGGTTATTTTCCGCAAGTGACAATACTTGCGGAAAATCAGGCAAAGTCACTGAAATGCAAAGCGCATGCCCTACTCCGTTATCTTGCATGGATTGCTTGATAGCAGGTAAGTTGGCGGCAAGTTCCGGAAAATTTAAATGGCAGTGCGAATCAACGAGCATAAGTATCTGTGGGTATTACATGGTATGTGTAGGGCGTGACGATCTGAGTACGTTTCCTAAAAGGCCTTCAATTTTATTACGGGCTTCTTGGCCGCCATTTTTGTCGTTAAACTGAACACCGATACCCTGCGGTTTATTGCCTTGTGTAGTCGGCGTGATCCAGACAACATGGCCGACCACTTTAAGCTTCATCGGGTCATCCAGCAAACTCAGCAGCATAAAGACTTCCTCGCCCATTTTGAAAGACTTGTTGGTGGGGATAAACAAGCCGCCGCCTGCTAGAAATGGCATATAGGCTGCATATAATGCAACTTTTTCTTTAATTGCAAGCGAAAGTACCCCAGGCTTCAGGTTGCCTATGGTTTTGCTATCATCCTGTATGTCTTCAGCCATAATGTTGCTACTTTTTAATGATGTAAGTTAAACAAATCAATTCATATCAAGCTTGAAACGCTTTTGTATATTCAACCAGCAGGCTTTCCATTTGTAACTCGTGATTTAACGGGTGTGCCGCCAACTTGCGAAGCTCGTTGGTTTTTTTCTGCAAATCAAACAGTCGCCCCAAGTTTACCTTGTCTGCCAGCGCTTGCAAAGCACGAGCATGCTGTAAGTGATATCGTGCCTGCTGCCCCAGCTTTATTGTAACAATATCATACAACCATTTTTGCACGGCAATTACGCCGGTTTCTACTGAGTTGGCAATAACGATGGGCGCTGCCGCCTGCGGTTCCATTTTTCGGCCTAGCGCCAGATGTTTCCATATCTCGGGTAACTGGCTGAATTGTGCTTGCTCAGATAGCACTTTAATCGGAGAGCCCTCAAGGTAAGCCAGCTGCTGTTCCGGATTCGCCACACCTTTCATGTTAAGCCACGCCAGTGCTTGAGTTGTATCCGGTACCGGCATATTGATTTTCTGGCACCGACTGATAATGGTGGGCAATAAGCGCTGCAGCTGATGTGCGATCAAAATGAAAATCACGCCTGGCGCCGGTTCTTCCAGCATTTTCAACAATGCATTGGCAGAGGCTTGATTCAATGCCTCTGCCGGGTTGATCAGCACAATTCTCAGCCCGCTGGTCTGGTGGCTGGATAGATTTAAAAAATCACTCAAATCACGAATCTGTGCAACAGATATCTGCGTTTTCTTTTTGGTCTTTTTTGCCGGGGATGCGTCTTCTTCTGTACTGGTTTCCTGTTCCGGGCTGATCAAGCGAAAGTCTGGGTGGCTTTCATCGTTAAACCAGTGGCAGCTAGGACATTCGTTGCACGCATATCCACGGTCATCGCGATTGCGACATAGCAAGGCCTGGCTGAAGCTGAGTGCGAAATCGTATTTACCGATACCTGCACGACCATACAATAAAAATGCATGGTGCAACTTCTGGCGGCCCTGGTTCAGGTTGTGCCAAAGTTTATCTTGCCATGGGTATATCTCGTAATTTTTACTCATATAAATTATATAGTTGCAACAATATCTTCAACTGTCTTGGCAACTTCTTCCAGCGACTTGCTGGCATCAATGATTCTGAATCTTTGCGGATTCTGACGGGCTCGCTCCAGATACGCATTGCGGATTTTTGTAAAAAAATCTGCTGATTCGCGCTCAAATTTGTCAGGGCTGCGCGCGCCGGCAAGCCTTGCGATACTGATTTCAACCGGCACATCAAATAAAAGTGTAATGTCTGGCTGTAAGTCCCCCTGCACCCATTGTTCAAGTATTTCCACTTTATCGGCGGGTACACCTTTTGCGCCACTCTGATAGGCAAAAGTGGCATCAGTAAAACGGTCTGAAAGCACATAAGCCCCCTGCTCCAGCGCAGGCGCAATGACATGTGCGATATGCTCGCGGCGCGCTGCAAACATCAGCAAGGTTTCGGTTTCTGCGTGCATAGACTCATGCAGCAGCAATTCGCGCAGGCGTTCACCTAAAGGCGTGCCGCCCGGTTCACGCGTAGAGACGACCTTATGCCCCCGCGCTTCAAGCATTTCTATAATTCTGGGGATGTGTGTGCTTTTACCTGCACCATCCATCCCTTCTAAGGTAATAAATTTTGCTGTCATGGTGTTATTTTTTTAACTGATATTTAACGACGGCGCGGTTATGCTCATCCAAGTTGTTGGAAAACGCATGGCTACCATCACCCTTGCCTACGAAATAAAGCGCTTTAGTATCAGCCGGGTGCAAAGCGGCTTCGATCGCTGCCAGCCCCGGCATGGCGATTGGCGTAGGCGGCAAGCCGTTACGAGTATACGTATTGTAAGGCGTATCGATAGATAAATCCTTTTTGCGGATGTTGCCATCAAACCTGATTCCCATGCCGTAAATAACCGTAGGGTCAGTCTGCAGGCGCATGCCTAAACGCAGCCTGTTAACAAAAACTCCGGCAATCATGGGGCGTTCGCTGGCTTTTCCGGTTTCTTTTTCAATAATAGAAGCCATTATCAGGGCTTGATAGCTGTTTTTATAAGGCAAGTTCTGCTCTCTGTTCTGCCATGCTTTTTCCAGCTTTACCTGCATTGCATTATAGCTGGTTCTGAGCAGTTCAATATCCAGGCTGTTGCGGTCAAAATAGAAGGTATCAGGGAAGAACAGGCCTTCTGCCACGCTATGAGGTGAGCCAATTAGCTTTAGAATCTCAGCCTCGGATAATCCACCTATGCTTTGCTTGACGGCATCGTTGACGGCTAGTTTCTGGCGCATCTGTTCAAAAGTGCGTCCTTCAATGAACGTGATGCTGCCTTGCGTGGTTTTGCCATGGTTTAACGACAGCAACAGCTGGTAAGGAGAAATATTTTTGTTAAGCGTATAGATACCGGCTTGCAGGTATTGTTCTTTGTTCAATAGCTTGGCCAGCAGTATGAAGCGCCAGGGTTCTTTTATTACACCTTGCGCAACCAGCTGGTTGGCAATGCTTTTAAGGCCGCTCTTGGGCTGGATAATAATTTCCTGGCTACTAGGCTGAAGGTTCAAAGGTGAAACCGCATAATAGACCAGCCACACACTTAATAATACGGTGCTTATTATAGATAGCAGCAGCCATCTTTTTATTTTTTTAATCATTTGTAACGATAGCTCTTATTTTTGCGGCCAATGCTTGCTGCGGCCAAGTATTATTATTGATTGCAGTTACCTGGAATGTGCCGAACAGGCTATTGCAGATGATCACTTCGTCAGCCTGCAGCAGCTGTTCCAATGTGAAAGACTTTTCGGCGGCATTCAAGCCCAGCACGCTACCTAAAGCGAGGATACGCTGCCTGGTGATGCCGGAAACGCCGCACAGGCTTAAATCCGGCGTAAGCAAATCTGTGCCAAACCGTGCAAACACGTTGCTCATGGTACATTCTATTACGTTGCCAGCCTGATCTAACAGCAAGCCGTCGAATATCGTGTCTTCACGCCACTCCATGCGTGCCAGCACATTTTCGAGGCGATTCAAATGCTTGATGCCGGCAAGTTTTGGCTGCGCTGCCAGCCTGATGTCACAGACATGCAGCTGCACGCCTTTGTCATAATTGGATTCAGCATAGTGTGGCAAGTCAGACTTGATAACCACTCTGGTAGGAACTGTGATGACAGGTGGTGCATAGCCTCTTTCGCCCTCACCGCGCGTAATGATGATTTTAGCCACTTGCGTCAGGTCATCAGAGAAAAGTTCTTTTTCAAATAGTTTCTGCAGATCCCCCATCAGTAACTCTGCACTCGGACAGACAATACCGATGACTGCACAGTCAGCGACCAGTTTCTGGTAATGGAATGGCCAGCTTACAGGTAATCCATTACGGATTTTCATGGTGCGGAAAACACCGTCACCATAAGAAAAGCCGCGATCAAAGACCGATATGGTCTGATCAAAGCTTCCATTTATGAGATATGAGTGATTGCGTAGCATAGCCGTAATTAAACCATAGCATCTGTAAATTCACTACATAAGGCAGCAACAAAAAAGCCCGCAAAGGTGATTTGCGGGCTTTTTAAATTGTCTAAAACTAATATTGGATTTAGACTTTTTTAAACACCAGGCTGCCGTTAGTGCCGCCAAAGCCGAAATTGTTTTTCAGCGCATATTCAATTTTCATATCACGCGCTGTATTCGCACAGTAGTCCAGGTCGCATTCCGGATCCTGATTGAAAATATTGATGGTAGGCGGAGACATCTGGTGATGGATGGATAGCACTGTAAATACAGACTCCAAACCACCGGCGCCGCCTAACAGGTGGCCTGTCATCGACTTGGTAGAGTTCACTACCAGTTTGTGTGCATGGTCACCAAATGCTGCCTTGATGGCATTGGTTTCGTTGGCATCGCCTAGTGGCGTGGAAGTGCCGTGGGCATTCACGAATTGCACCTGATCTGCGTTGATGCCTGCATTGTTCATGGCATTGCGCATTGAACGGCGCGGACCATCCATATTAGGCGCAGTCATGTGATACGCATCCGCACTCATGCCATAACCGCTAAGCTCGGCATAAATTTTTGCGCCACGTTTTTTGGCATGCTCGTATTCTTCAAGCACCAGTACGCCGGCGCCCTCGCCTATCACAAAGCCGTCACGGTCTTTATCCCATGGTCGGCTGGCTGTAGCAGGGTCATCGTTACGTGTAGACAGTGCGCGTGAAGCAGCAAAGCCACCAACGCTCAGGCGTGTAATCGCAGCTTCTGCACCGCCTGCAATCATCACATCGGCATCACCGTATTCGATCATGCGTGAAGCATCACCGATAGAGTGCGTACCTGTTGTACAGGCAGTCACGATTGCAACATTCGGGCCTTTAAAACCAAACATGATCGATAAATTACCGGAAATCATGTTGATAATCGTGCCAGGGATGAAGAACGGTGAAATCTTGCGCGGTCCTGATGCCTGGTAAAGCACGTCAGTGTCCTCGATAAGCTGCATGCCGCCAATGCCGGAGCCGATGGAAACGCCAATGCGTTCCGCATTTTCTTCGGTTGCAACAATGCCGGAATCTTTTACGGCTTCGATAGCAGCTGCCAGGCCATATTGAATGAATGTATCCATTCTTCTGGCGTCTTTAGCAGGAATGAAATCTTCAGCATTGAAGTTTTTTACTTCACCGGCTATGGTTGAAGAAAATGCGCTTGCGTCAAATTTGGTGATTTGCGCGATGCCGGATTTACCGGCAATAAGATTATCCCAAGCAGTTTTTACACCGATTCCTACAGGTGAAACAACGCCAAGACCCGTAACGACAACTCTACGTTTAGACATAAGGAAAGTCTCGAAGACAAGGATTAAGAAACAAAAAGGCAAAAAGCAGTAAACCCTGTGCAGGGTTTACTGCTTAAATTTGGATTTATTTGAGGTTAGTATTGATGTAATCAATCGCTAATTGAACTGTAGTGATTTTTTCTGCTTCTTCATCAGGAATCTCGCAGTCAAATTCTTCTTCTAGCGCCATCACCAACTCCACTGTATCCAGTGAGTCAGCTCCCAAATCATCTACAAATGATGATGCGTTTTTAACATCAGCTTCATTTGCACCTAGTTGTTCAGCAACAATTTTTTTAACGCGTTGTTCGATGTCAGACATCTAATTACCCCTTTTATAAAAAATAGCTTGATTCAGCTAAGTCAGTATTCTACCAAAACTAAACAATAATACAAAAAACTTAATCACTACTTTAACCCATATTCAGCCTATTTTAAAGCTGAATAGCGCTATACCATTAACATTCCGCCGTTGACGTGTATGGTTTCTCCCGTAATGTAAGCAGCACTCGGCGAAGCAAGGAAGGCAACAGTCGCCGCAATTTCCTTGACTGAACCCAGGCGGCCCACCGGAATACGTGACAGCATTTTTGTCGTGATATCTTCAGGCAGTTCTGCCGTCATGTCTGTTTCAATGAAACCCGGTGCGACACAGTTAACGGTAATGCCGCGGCTGCCAACTTCCGCAGCCAATGATTTGGTGAAGCCTGTCATGCCAGCTTTGGCAGCGGCATAATTGGTTTGACCGGCATTGCCCATATGGCCTACTACAGATGAAATGCTGATGATGCGCCCGGTTCTGGCTTTCATCATCGGACGCAAGACAGCCTGGCTCATACGGTAAACTGAAGTCAGATTGGTGCTTAATACGGCATCCCAGTCATCATCCTTCATGCGCATCAGCAAGGTATCACGTGTAATGCCGGCATTGTTGACTAGCACGCTGATCTCGCCGTATTTTTCACTGATTGCTTTTAATGTAGTTTCAATCTGCGCGGCATCGTTGACATCCAGTGCCATGCCCTCGCCTTTGATGCCAGCGGCAGTCAGTGTGCTTGAGATTGATGATGCGCCATTTTCCGAAGTGGCGGTACCGATTACGGTTGCGCCTTGTTTACCTAGTTCGATGGCGATGGCTGCGCCAATACCGCGGCTAGCGCCGGTAACTAAAGCAATTTGTCCAGTTAACATAGTGAACCCCTGAATATATAGTAATTAAATTGAGTTTTTCAACTCAAGTAAAGCATCGTTGCTGGTTAATGCTACACACGGTAACTCAGCTACGATGCGCTTGGTGAGGCCAGCCAGTACTTTTCCGGGGCCACATTCAGCTGTTTGTGTAACGCCCTGCGCCGCAATTGCCTGCACGGTTTCGACCCAGCGCACCGGGCTATAGAGCTGGCGAACTAAAGCATCCTTGATTTTTTCGCCATCACTGTATGCAGCCACGTCAGCGTTGTGCAGCACAGGAATCTGCGGCACATTCACAGTTACGTTTTTGAGGTACTCGGCAAGCTGAAGCGCTGCTGGCTTCATCAGTGCGCAATGTGACGGAACGCTGACCGGTAGAGGCAGCGCACGTTTGGCACCTTTGGCTTTCGCCAGCTCCATGCCGCGATCAACCGCAGCTTTGTTACCGGCAATGACTACCTGGCCTGGGGAGTTCAGGTTAACCGCTTCCAGCACTTCATTTTGTGCAGCTTCAGCACATACGGCGCGTACTGTGTCATCATCCAGGCCCAGTATGGCGGCCATGGCGCCAACACCTGCCGGTACTGCATTCTGCATGACTTCAGCACGATAACGCACCAGCGGCAAGGCGTCTTTGAATGATATGGCGCCGGATGCCACCAGTGCGGTATATTCACCCAGGCTGTGCCCGGCGAGAATGCTTGGCAGCCTGTCGGAAGCTGCCTGCCATGTGCGCCATGTAGCTACACCTGCAGTCAGCATGATCGGTTGCGTATTGGTGGTTTCATTGATACTGTCATTGGCCTCCGTGGCCATGGCCCATAAATCAATGCCTAAAACATCAGAGGCTTCGGTAAAAGTATCGCGGATGATATTTAGGTCACCAAAACCATTCATCATGCCTACTGATTGTGAGCCTTGACCGGGAAATAAGAATGCAATATTTTTCATAAATTACTTTATATAAATTTTATAACTAATTGAATAAATTAATATTTAATGAGTGCAGAGCCCCATGTAAATCCGCCGCCAAATGCTTCCATCAGGATGATATCGCCACGTTTGATGCGGCCATCACGCACTGCTGTATCCAGCGCGAGCGGGATTGATGCCGCCGAGGTGTTGCCATGTTTGTCTACTGTGACAACTACCTTATCAAGATCCATATCCAGCTTTTTAGCTGTGGCCTGTAAAATACGGATATTGGCCTGGTGAGGAACCAGCCAGTTCACATCACTCTTCTGCATGCCATTTGCAATCAGCGTTTCGTCCACAATCTGATCCAGCGTATTCACTGCCATTTTAAAAACGGCATTGCCTTCCATTTTAATAGTTTTGTCGCCATCCTGCCTTGAAACGCCGGCAGGTACGGTGAGCAGCTTTTCATAGCTGCCGTTGGCATGCAGGTGTGTCGTAATGATGCCAGCCTCGCTCGAAGCTTGCAAGATAACAGCGCCTGCGCCATCACCCCATAAAATACAGTTGCTGCGATCGGTCCAGTCAGTAATGCGTGACATGGTTTCCGCACCGATCACCAGAGCGGTTTTTGCAGCGCCGGTCTTGATCATGCTGTCAGCAACGCTTAATGCATATACAAATCCGCTGCATACGGCCTGAACGTCGAAAGCGGGAGAGTTGTTTTTGATGCCAAGCTGATTCTGTATCAGGCATGCGGTACTGGGAAAAATACGGTCTGGAGTCGTGGTCGCAACAATCAGTAAATCAATATCCTGAATATCGATATTGGCAGCTTCAATCGCTTTTTTTGCAGCAGCAACGCCAAGGTCGCTGGTGAATTCATTGCTTGCAGCGATATGGCGCTCACGAATGCCTGTTCTTGCAAATATCCACTCATCGGTAGTATCTACCATGCGTTCTAGCTCGGCATTGGTAAGGATTTTAGCTGGCAGGTAGCTGCCGGTGCCAGAAATTCTTGAGAATATCATTGTGTATCCTGTGAAGTCTGTACAACAGGCGTTGTACGTATGTGTTCAATTTCGAGCTGCTCGCTGATGCGGCGCAAAACGCCGCTGCGCGCTTCTTCAATAGCAACATGAATCGCAGAAATATATGCCAGCTGATCTGCCCCGCCATGGCTTTTTACGACAATGCCGCGCAGCCCCAGGAAACTGGCGCCATTGTAACGGCGCGGATCCAGGCGATTCTTGAAAGATTTCAGCACCGGCATAGCACACAGCGCCATCATTTTTGTGAGCCAGTTGCGCTTGAACTCTTGTGTCAGGAACTTGCCCATCATATGGGCGAGGCCTTCGGTTGTTTTTAATGAAACATTACCCACAAAACCGTCGCACACCACTAAATCAGTAGTGCCTTTAAAGATGTCATCGCCTTCTACATTGCCGTAAAAATTCAGGTGGCTAGTTTTCAATAGCTCACCGGCCTGTTTCACGACTTCATTGCCTTTGATATCTTCTGAGCCAATATTAAGCAAGCCCACTGTTGGGCGTTCTTTATGTTCTACACAGCTGACTAGCATCGCACCCATAATGGCGAACTGGTAAAGTTGCTCAGGCGTGCAGTCAGCATTGGCACCCAGGTCCATCATGTAAGTGTTGCCCTTTTCACTTGGCAATACCGAAGCGATTGCCGGGCGGTCAATCCCGGGCAGGGTTTTCAGTACGAATCGTGCGGTAGCCATCAGGGCGCCGGTGTTGCCGGCACTGACGCAGGCGTTGGCTTCACCGCTTTTAACCAGGTTAATGGCCACGCGCATGGATGAATCTTTTTTGTTTTTAAGTGCGCTTTGCGGGGATTCGTCCATCGTGACAACTTCACTGGCATGATGAATGCGCAGGCGCGGGCTTGTTGCCGCTTTTCGAATCTTCAGTTCAGCTTCTATAGCGTCTTGCAAACCAACCAATACGATATTGAGTTGATCATCAGTTTCTAGTGCTTTCAGTGCGGCAGGCACGGTAACATGCGGACCATGATCCCCGCCCATTGCATCAATTGCGATTGTAATATCCATGTAGATCTATACTCACTGAATGGTAAGGTTTAGTCAAATCACTATTAGGGTGTTTCTATCTATACATTTTTTGGGCGCATTACTGCGTTGCGCGGTACTCGCAACCTCGCTGTATACCGCATACTATCTCGGTTACTGCGTTCCGTGCGCCTTGTACTGCATCCCAAACTCTGCATTGATAGAAACACCCTAAAAGCCAAAAACTGGCAGCATGACTACGAGATAATAATACTTGAGCCGTTAAAACACTAACGCCGCTCCAAGTATTTGGAGCGGCGCTAAATGATTTCTTAACTACCGAATGAATTCAATCTAAATAGTTGCTTAAGTATTGAATTTATTTGGCAAAGTAAAGTTATTCGCCTTTTGATGGCAATACTTTACGACCACGGTAGTAGCCGTTTGGGCTAATGTGGTGACGCAAGTGTGTTTCGCCGGTAGTTGGCTCAACTGCTAATGGTGGATTTGTCAAAAAGTCATGTGAACGGTGCATGCCACGTTTCGAAGGTGTCTTTTTGTTTTGCTGAACTGCCATAATAAAACTCCAATAAAATGATTAAAACATCATCTCAATTACTTACAAACCGATGCGGCTAAATGAATAGCGCATCACTAATTTAAGATTACAAAAATAACTAATCCGCAATAATAATATAAAACAAAGCTTTTGTCAGCCTAAATTAAAGCTTTTTATGATTTGATTAAACCTTTCAGCACCGCAAACGGGTTGGGTTTCTCGCCACTCTGCATGGTACCGTGAGCGCAATTTCCTTCATGCAGCGGAGCGATCGGCGTTGCTATAATGATTTCATCCTCTATCAGGGTAAGCAAATCCATAGCCTGGCTGGCTTCCTGCACATCATACTCGTCACTCTCTTCCAGTTCCGCCACGTCAGTCTCGCCTGCATTGATGTCGCTTATCAGGTAATCAAAGCTGAGGTTAAGGTTAAGTGGCATTGGCTCGAGGCAGCGCTGGCAGTAGCTAATAAGTGTGCCGCTTAATGTAAGGTGTAAAAAGTGCTGCCCTGCGGCGTTGGTTTCGCCATTCAGTATAAAGTTGATGCTGCTATCTTGTGCGTTATTTTTGTGACTGGCTGCTTCGCTCTTGTCGGGTGACTGTGATGCCAGCAGTTCAGCAAGGCGCGGGCAGTCCGCAAGCGATAGAGAGCCTGCGAGACGCTCGTTTCTTTTAGCAAAAGCAATGTTGTCTATCAGCAATGGATGAGTACTCATTTTAAATCTTCACTGTGTATTAAATAATGTAAATATTGCCACTTAAATTAACGCTGGGGATTTAGCAATCAGCTGGCGCATGCTACAATTACGCGGTTTTTGTATTAAATTTTTAAGGTTTACTACGTGTTCAAAAAAATTCTAGTTGCTAACCGCGGTGAAATCGCAGTGCGTATTGTACGCGCTTGCTCAGAAATGGGCATCAAATCCGTTGCAATTTATTCAGATGCGGATCGTCAGGCCTTGCACGTCAAAAAGGCTGATGAGGCTTATCATATCGGTACAGACCCTGTATCCGGCTATCTTAATGCGCACAATATTGTAAACCTCGCCGTGGCGACAGGCTGTGATGCTTTGCATCCAGGCTATGGCTTCTTGTCCGAGAATCCTGAGCTTGCTGAAATCTGTGATCGTCGCGGTATTAAATTCATCGGCCCCAGCGCTGATGTCATTCGCCAGATGGGTGATAAAATTCAGGCGCGTAATGCGATGACGAATGCAGGTATCCCCTGTACGCCTGGCAGCAATGGTAATCTGGAGAATCTGGATGAGGCGGTTGCACTGGCAGCCCAGATCGGCTATCCGGTAATGCTTAAAGCAACCAATGGCGGCGGTGGCCGTGGCATTCGCCGCTGTGACAGCGAAAAAGAACTGCTGAGCAACTATGACCGAGTCATCAGTGAAGCCAGCAAGGCATTCGGAAAACCTGAAGTATTCCTTGAAAAATGCGTCATATCACCGCGCCACATTGAAGTGCAGGTGCTGGCCGACTCACAAGGCAATGCAATTCATCTGTTTGAGCGCGATTGTTCGATACAGCGTCGTAATCAGAAACTGATCGAAATTGCGCCATCACCTCAATTGAGCCAGGCGCAGCGTGACTATATCGGCGGCTTGGCTGTTAAAGCGGCAAAAGCGGTTGGTTATGAAAATGCAGGTACTGTAGAATTTCTGCTGGATGCAGACAATACTTTCTATTTCATGGAAATGAATACCCGCCTGCAAGTTGAGCATACCGTGACAGAAACGATCACCGGTATCGATATTGTGCAGGAACAGATACGCGTCGCATATGGTTTGCCGCTGCAATACCAGCAAAGCGACGTACAGTTCCGCGGTTATGCGATGGAATTCCGTATCAATGCAGAAGACCCGAAAAATGGGTTTTTACCGAGTTTTGGCAAGATTACACGTTACTATGCACCGGGCGGCCCCGGCGTGCGGATGGATGCTGCGATTTACAGCGGTTATGTCATTCCGCCCTACTACGATTCCATGTGTGCAAAACTCACGGTATGGGCGCTGGATTGGGACAGCGTCATTGAGCGCGGCCGCCGTGCCTTGGACGATATGCTGATTTACGGTGTGAAAACAACGATTCCTTATTACCAGCAGATTTTGAAGCATCAGGACTTCAAGAATGCAGAGTTCAATACCAGCTTTGTGGAATCACACCCTGAGCTGACGAATTATGCGAACGAGCTTCCTCCGGAACTCATTGCGGCTGCAATCTCCGCAGCAATCGCAGCACACGAAGGCATTTAGTTGCTCCGGCAGTTACATTAAGCAACCCTTTAAAATTAACTCAAACCTTAAAGCGATAGATTAAAAAATGGCAAAAGTACATGTTACCGAATTAGTTTTACGTGATGGACATCAATCACTCATTGCAACGCGCCTGCGTACCGATGATATGCTCCCCATCTGTTCAAAGCTTGATTCTATCGGCTTTTGGTCACTAGAAGCCTGGGGCGGCGCAACGTTTGATGCTTGTGTACGCTTCCTGAAAGAAGATCCATGGGAGCGCCTGGCAAGGCTGCGTAAAGCGCTGCCAAACAGTCGCATTCAAATGCTGCTGCGTGGCCAGAACCTGTTGGGCTACCGCCACTACTCTGATGACGTAGTGCGTGCATTCGTTCAGAAATCCGCAGATAACGGCGTTGATGTGTTCCGTATTTTTGATGCGATGAACGACATGCGCAACCTGAAAACTTCAATTGAAGCCGTTAAAAAAGTAGGCAAGCATGCTGAAGGAACGCTCAGTTACACCACAAGCCCGGTACATGACGTTGCACATTTTGTTTCATTGGCGAAAGAACTTGAGGCATTTGGCTGCGATACGATCGCAATTAAAGACATGGCTGGACTGCTGACGCCATCAGCCACCACTGACCTGGTGACAGCATTGCGTGCGGCCGTAAATTTACCGATTCATCTACACAGCCATGCAACATCTGGTTTGTCCGCAATGTGTTTGTTAAAGGGCATTGAAGCAGGTGCGGCTATTGTTGATACCTGTAATTCATCTTTCGGCGAAGGTGCCAGCCATTCATCAACCGAAAGCATCGTCGCGGCTTTGCAAGGTACGGAATATGACACCGGCCTTGACTTACAAGCGCTGCAGGAAATCACAGCTTATTTCCGCGACGTGCGTAAGAAATACTGGCAATTCGAGAGTGAGTTTACTGGCGTAGATACACGTGTACTGGTAAACCAGGTGCCAGGCGGCATGATCTCCAACTTATCCAACCAGTTAAAAGAGCAAGGTGCGCTTAATCGCATGGATGAAGTGCTGGCCGAGATTCCGCGTGTACGTAAAGATCTAGGCTACCCTCCTCTGGTAACGCCAACTTCACAGATCGTAGGCACACAGGCTGTGTTGAACGTGATGACAGGTGACCGTTACAAGTCCATCACCAATGAAGTGAAAAATTATTTCCGCGGCCATTATGGCAAATCTCCGGCTGCAGTAGATGACAGCATCAAGCAAAAGGCAGTCGGCAATGATGAGATCATCACCTGCCGCCCAGCTGACCTGCTTGAACCTGAGATGGAAAAGCTAGTAGCCGAAGCCGAACTGTTTGCAAAATCCCAGGAAGATGTGCTGACCTATGCGATGTTTCCGGATATCGGCAAAACATATCTGCAAGAACGCAACGCTGGCTCTGCTGCGCCTGAAGCGCTTCTGGAAAAATCAGCAGTACAATCCAGCGCTTCGCGTTTTGCACCAAACGAGTTCAAGGTTACATTGCATGGCGAGACATTCCATATCAACTTAACCGGCAGCGGCCATGTCGGTCAGGAACATCGTCCATACTATGTCACTATTGACGGTATTGCTGAAGAAGTGATAGTTGAAACGTTGAGTGAGATTGAAGTCTCCGGCAGTGGCGTTACATCCGGCAGCGGCAAGAAAAAGGCTGCGGGCAATACAGCAAGCGGCCGTCCTCGCGCCTCACATGCTGGCCATGTAACAACATCCATGCCAGGCACCATTGTTGCTGTTAAGGTGAATGTCGGCGACAAGGTAAAAGCCGGCGATGGCGTCCTGGTGATTGAAGCGATGAAAATGGAGAATGAAATCCAGGCTGCAACGACCGGAGTTGTAGTCGCGGTGAATGTAGCCAAAGGTGATACAGTGACTCCTGATGAAGCTTTACTTGAAATTCAACCAGAATAAGCAATTTGTTTTTTAACGTTAAAGCCGACAGAATAGTACTGTCGGCTTTTTTATTAGCAGCAGAAAATTATGGATAAAAACCTCATACTAGCCTCATCCTCCCCTTACCGCCGTGAGCTTCTCACGCATTTACAGGTGCCTTTCTCATGTATTTCACCAGATGTGGATGAAACGCCCTTGTTCGGTGAACTGCCGCAGCAAACGGCTTTACGGTTGGCGCAGGTAAAGGCAAGAAAGGTCGGCGATGCGCATACGCAAGCGCTGATTATTGGCTGTGACCAGGTTGCAACGCTGGATAATCAGCAATTAGGCAAACCATTAACGCATGATAATGCAACTCGGCAATTGCGCTTGATGCGCGGCCGGGAAGTGACCTTTCATAGTGCACTTTGCCTTTATAATGCAGCTACCAACAGTATGCAGGCAGAGGTTGTGCCTTATGTTGTCAGGTTCAGAAATCTGACAGACGCCCAAATCGAAAACTATTTGTTAAAAGAACAGCCATACCATTGTGCCGGCAGTGCAAAATCCGAGGGTCTGGGGATTGCAATCATAGAAAAAATGACCGGTGACGACCCTAATGCATTAATCGGGCTGCCATTGATCGCACTGGTTAATATGTTGCAGAACGAAGGTTTCGCAGTAATATAAATGAACTTGATGTGCATTATGGCCCTCGTAGATACAGCAATCCATTCAATTTAAGGAATACGACATGTCAGCTCGATACGCATTAATAACATCCGCCATTTTGTCAGCGTTTTCTACTGTTGCGGTTTCTGCAGAGTTAAATGAAATACGCAGCACCCTCAATGACCAGCAAAGTGTTGCTGTAACTATTTACAATAACAATCTGGCTTTGGTAAAGGATCAGCGTAAGGTTAGCCTGAATAGCGGCTTAAATAGTCTGGCGTTGCGTGATGTCAGTGCGCAGATCAGGCCGGAAACCGCCCTGCTTCGCAGCCTGAGCAATAGCGGAAGCTTCACCACGCTGGAACAGAATTTTGACTTCGACCTGCTGACACCGCAAAAGCTGCTGGAAAAGTATGTAGGCAAGAATGTGACTGTAGCCAGAATTAACCAGGCTACAGGTGTGGAAACGACCGAGCAGGCGATGGTTCTGTCGGCAAATAACGGTGTGGTGATGCGGATCGGCAACCGTATTGAAACCGGCATCCCCGGCCGCATCATTTATGATGACGTGCCCGCCAACCTGCGTGACCGTCCTACTCTGGTGACCAAACTTAACAATAAAGCAGCGTCAACACAGACCGTAGAACTCAGTTATTTAACCGGAGGCCTGGGCTGGAAGGCTGATTATGTTGCTGAGTTAAGCGCCAAAGAAGACAGTATCGATTTATCTGGCTGGGTTACGCTTACCAATACCAGCGGCACCAGCTACAACAACGCAAAACTGCAGCTGGTTGCCGGTGATGTCAATACCGTAAGGGAAAATCATCCTCGCCCGGCAGCTATGCATAAGACCCTGGCCATGGCAGAAGATAGCGTCGGTATGGCTGAGGAGTCTTTGCTTGAGTACCACCTGTATTCGCTGGAACGCCCTACGACCATAGCAGAAAGCCAGACCAAACAGGTCGCACTGCTTTCTGCATCTAATATACCGGCGCGCAAAGAGCTGGTGTTGCGCGGTGCTGATTATTATTACGGCTCCAGTTATGGTGATTTAGGCCAGAAAATCAAAGTCGGTGCCTTTGTAGAGTTTGATAATAAAGAAGCTGCAAAACTTGGCATGCCTTTGCCTAAAGGCGTTATGCGGGTATATAAGAAAGACAGTCAGGGCAATGCGCAGTTTGTAGGTGAGGATCAGGTCGACCATACGCCTAAAAATGAGACCGTGCGTCTGAAACTGGGTGACTCTTTTGACGTCACTGCAGATAAAAAACAGACAGACTTCAAGGCATTGCCGCGTCCTGCCAAGGGAAACGGTTTGTCAGAGAGTGCGTATGAGATCGTACTCAAGAACGCAAAAAAAGAACCAGTTGTTGTGATGGTTCAGGAACCGATACCCGGCGACTGGAAAATACTTAAAGAAAACCATGCCAGCCGCAAAGTTACGAGCAATACCGCAGTATGGAAGATAGAAATACCGGCTGAAGGTAAAACCATTTTAAACTACCGTGTACAAGTAAGGTATTAATCAATGACCGCTCCGACTGCATCCGGCACCCTCTTTTTCATTCCTGTGACACTTGGTGACGATAATCTTGCGCGCGCCTTGCCGCCGGACGTAATCCGCACCGCACAGAATCTGGAAGTGTTCGTGGTGGAGAACGAAAAAACCGCACGGCACTTCCTGGGGTTAATGAAAACCCAGAAGCCGGTACGCGAACTTACCTTGCTTACACTGAACGAACACACCGAAGACAAAGCGATCCCAGCCTTGCTTACTCCGTTGCTGGCGGGTAAAGATGTAGGTGTCATGAGCGAAGCCGGATGCCCTGGCATTGCCGACCCCGGTGCAAAGCTGGCTGCCTTGGCACATCAGAAAGGCATACGCGTCACGCCGCTGGTGGGTCCCAGTTCTATTCTATTGAGCCTGATGGCTTCCGGCTTCAATGGCCAGAGATTTACTTTTTTAGGATATTTACCTGCTGACAAAACAGCACGCGTACAACGTCTGAAAGAAATCGAGAAAATCTCTCAGAAATCGACCGAAACGCAGATTTTTATTGAAACGCCCTATCGCAACCAGCATTTGCTGGCAGATATTCTGGCGCACTGCCATCCTGAAACCAAGCTTTGTGTCGCGTGCAATATCAGTTTGGACGATGAGTTGATTATAAGCCGCAGCATCAAAGCCTGGAAGCAACAGCCGCTGCCTGACCTGCATAAGAAACCAACCGTATTTCTGTTATTGGCTTAAATTAAGTATTATCGAGTAATATTTTTACTGGCGCATAGCTGCGTCTGTGTACCGTTGATACGCCATGTGTCGTCAGCATTTCCAGATGGTAAGGGGTTGGATACCCTTTGTGCCTGGCAAAACCATATTGCGGATATTGAACATCAAGTGCATAAAGCTCGGCATCACGTGCGGTCTTGGCAAGGATAGATGCGGCAGAAATTGCCTGCACCTTACTATCCCCCTTCACGATCGACTCACATGGCAATGCGATTTTCGGACATTTATTACCGTCCACCTGTACTAGATCAGGCAATGTTTCCAGCATTTCTATAGCGCGTTTCATTGCCAGCAGGCTTGCCTGCAGAATATTGATTTCATCGATTTCTTCTGCGCTGCAACTGGCGATTGCCCAGGCAAGTGATTTTTTTTTAATTTCAATTGCTAAAAAGTCGCGCTTTTTCTCTGAAAGTTTCTTTGAATCAGCAAGGCCTACTATAGGCTGGTTGGGATCAAGAATCACAGCTGCCGCATATACACTGCCTGCCAAAGGACCTCGACCAGCTTCGTCTACGCCGCAAATCAGCATAAGATGGTCACTTTAAGTAAGCCAGAACCGCTGCGGCAGCTTTTTCTGCAGTGTTCTGCCGCAGGCTGTGGTGAATCCGCGTGAATTCCTGCTGAATATCCAGTAGCATGTTTTTGTCGCTTACCAGCTTCAAAGTGGCCTCTGCCAGTTTTTCAGGGGTGGCGTCATCCTGCAGCAATTCAGGCACGACAAACCTTTCGGCCAGCACATTGGGCAAGCCAACATAAGGCTGCAAGCGCATGCGCTTTAATAACTGCCAGCTCAGCTTGGGCATACGGTAAGTAATCACCATAGGTTTTTTCAGTAGCGCAGCTTCCAGGGTCGCAGTGCCTGAGGCAACAATCACGACATCTGCGGCTTCCATTGCATCATGTGCATGCCCAAACAAGAGTTCTATCGGCATCTTATCAGGCTCATTGAAAATCACCAGTTCAAAAATCTGGCGAGTTTCACGAGTAATCAGCGGTACCAGGAACTTGGCATCCGGACGCACGGCATAGATAAGTTTTGCTGTCTGTACAAACAGGTCCGCATGCTGCTGCACCTCACTTTGGCGGCTGCCTGGCAGCATCGCAACAACAAGTGCTGTGCTGTCAAGCTTGAGGGTTTCCCGTGCGCCAGCAACATCAGGCACCAGCGGCAACATATCGGCCAGCGGATGGCCAACATAACTGACTGGTATGCCTTCGTCCTGATACAGTGCGGGTTCGAAAGGAAATAACGCCAGTATTTCTGTAACGGCGTGTTTGATCTTTTTGATGCGATTTTTGCGCCATGCCCAAATCGATGGGCTGACATAGTGAATGGTTTTAACGCCTTTGTTTTTTAATTTTCTTTCTAGCCAGAAATTAAAGTCAGGCGCATCTATGCCGATAAACAAATCCAGGCGGTTCTCTATGAAATGACTTAATAACTGGCGCCTGAGCTTAAGCAGTCCCCAAAGGTGTTTTATCACCTCAAGGTAGCCACGTACAGATAGCCGCTCAATCGGAAACAATGATTGCGCGCCCTCGTTCATCATTTTCGGGCCTGCAATACCTACAAACTCAATGTCCGGGCGCTGCTGTTTCAAAGCACGGATAAGATGACTGCCAAGCAAGTCACCTGAAGCCTCACCAGCTACAATACCAATTCTGACCATATAAACCGTATTCTAGCGAACTATGCCGCGTGTGGAAGCGTTCAGGAAGTCTGTCAGTAACGTTATTTCGGGTGTTTCTGATTGCATCGCCAGTAGTTCAGTTCGTGCTTCATCCAGAGACAGGCCTTTGCGATACAGCGTTTTATAGGCGCGCTTGATCTGTAAGATACTTTCCGCTGAAAAACCGCGTCGCTTCAAACCCTCGGCATTGATACCATGAGGCTTGGCATCGTAACCGGCAGCAGTCACATATGGTGGAATATCCTTAAAAACTACGGAACCAACAGCAGTAATGACATGGGAGCCAATTTTGCAAAACTGGTGTATCAGGGTAAAGCCGCCCAGGATCGCATAATCGTAGACGTCTACATGCCCTGCCAGTGAGGAGTTGTTTGCAAAAATAGTGTTATTGCCGACCTGGCAATCATGCGCGATATGCACATAAGCCATGATCCAATTGCCATTCCCAATTTTTGTAGTGCCTTTATCCTGGACCGTACCGCGGTTGAATGTGCAGAACTCCCGAATGGTATTGTTATCGCCGATTTCCAGTAAGGTTGGCTCATCCCTGTATTTTTTATCCTGAGGCACTTCACCTAAGGATGAAAACTGGAAAATCTGATTGTTTTTTCCAATGGTAGTGCAACCATTGATAGACACATGGCTGCTGATACGGGTGCCCGCATCAATTCTGACGTCGGGCCCAATAATAGAATAGGCACCAACCTCTACACTTGAATCTAACTGTGCTGATGGATCTATGATTGCGGTTGGGTGGATTTTTGCAGTCTGCATTATTACGTCACTTATTTTTTATTAACCATTACTACTCACTCGGGTGCCGTTACTTTTCAATGGCTTTTAATATACACATCATTTGTGCTTCAGCGACAACGGTGCCGTCAACACTGGCCACGCCCGTATATTTCCAGATACCTTTCAGGATGCGGTCAATCTTTACATTCAGGATAATCTGGTCACCTGGAGAAACTGGCTTTTTAAACCGTGCGCTATCGATACCGGCAAAGTAATACACCGAGTCATCACTCGGTTTTGTATCCATGGTTTTAAAAGACAGGATGGCTGCGGCCTGTGCCATCGCCTCAACAATCAATACGCCTGGCATGACTGGATGATATGGGAAATGACCTGGAAAATACGGCTCATTCACACTGACATTCTTAATCGCAACAATCTCTTTACCCAATTCCAAAGACACGACGCGGTCTACCAGCACAAATGGATAACGATGTGGTAAATGTTCCAGGATTTCATGGATATCCATGCCGGTGTTGTCTACTGTATTTGTCATGATGATTTCAGCCTGCTTTTTAAATGTAATTTTATTAATTATTTTTTACGAATAGTTATTATTGTAGAGTTACTCGCTATCGGGACTTCAATAGTGCAATTTCTTTTTCCAGCAACTTGATTTTATCTGCAAAATCGTCCAGATGACGGATCTTTGCCGCCGTATTAAGCCATGCCCGGTGCGTTTGAAATGGCATCAAGGCTGTGTAAGTGTCAGCAGAGGCCAGGGAGCGTGTAATCATGCTGCCTGGCGAAATTGTAACGTTATCAGCTATTTCCAGATGCCCTAATACCATCGCTGCACCACCGATTTTGCAGTGTTTACCAACGCGGGCACTGCCGGCAATGCCAACACAGCCGGCAATAACGGTATGTGCGCCTATTACGCAGTTATGGCCGATCTGAATCAGGTTATCAAGCTTAACACCCTCTTCAATGATGGTGTCATCCAGTGCGCCCCGGTCTATCGTTGTATTTGCACCGACATCCACATTGTCTTGCAAAATCGCGCGGCCGACCTGCGGAATCTTAATCCAGCGGCCATTTTCTTCTGCATAACCGAAACCGTCAGAACCAATAACCGCACCTGAAAATATATGGCAGTGTTTACCAATTTCGCAATGATGCTTAACCGTAACATTAGGTTCTAAACGCGTATTGTCCGCAATAGAAACATCATTTTCTATCACGCAGCCGCTTCCGATGATCACGTGGTCCCCTAAAACCGCATTCTCACCTATTACGACCAATTCTCCAATGCTGCATGTAGCAGGGATTTGTGCAGAAGCTGCAACAACCGCTGTAGATGCAATGCCGACAGGAGCTACAGTTACCGGGTTTAAAAATGCTGAAACTTTAGCAAAATAGGCATACGGGTTGTCGACGATGATTTTTGGTGCTGCCGTTAATTCGGCATGTGCGTGCTTTAATATAAAAGCGCTGGCCTGGCTTGTGGCAACTGCTTTTTGATATTTAGAGTCACTCACAAAACTGATGTCGCCAGTTTTTGAATTAGCAAGAGACGACACACGCCGAACTAATGTACTGCCATCTCCAACGACAATTCCACCTAAGGCACTGACAATCTCATCAAGTGAGTATTGATTACTCATTTATATAAACGCACATCTGTCTGGGTTGGCTGCCTGATTACTTTTTACCCAATGTTTTTAGTACTTTGTCGGTAATATCAATTTTTTTACTTGCATACGCAACGCCGCTGTAAACAACCAGGTCATAGCCTTCGGCTTCAGAAACAGATTGAACTGCTTTATTTACGCGATCTTGCAAAGAACCAAGCTCTTCGTTCTTGCGTAAATTAATATCTTCCCTGAGTTCTCTCTGCTTGCGCTGAAACTCAATCTTGATATTCTGGACATCACGTTCCTTATTACGTCTCTCAGCTTCAGAGATCGTTAAACCTTCCTTATCCAAGGCCGCTTCCAGGTCTTTAATCTGCTTAGCCATGCGATCCAGCTCTTGTGAACGCGGGCTGAACTCACGTTCAAGTTTCTTGCCGCTTTCAGCAGTCTGTGGCGCTTCCTGCAGAATTTTATCTACCTGTACGTAGCCGACTTTTAAATCTGCAGATTGCGCATTCACTGCAAAAGTTACCAACCCCGCCATTACTAAACTTTTTAAAATTTTATTCAATTAATTTCTCCTAAAGCTTATATTTCTGCATTCGTCATATTATGCCACAAGACAGCGCAAAGGCCCTGTTTGCATGCTTTTGCAGAGATTATATTAAATTAGAATTGCTGACCCATCTGGAACTGTATCGTCTGCGTATCATCGCCGGCTTCGCTGTTAAGCGCTTTGGCATACACGACTTTTAATGGGCCAAATGGTGAAATCCAGCTTGCCCCTATACCGGCAGAGTACCTTAGGTCACCCAAGCTGTAAGATTCATTGGATCCAAATACGTTACCTGCATCAACAAAGGCACTCATCTTGAATTGCGTTGAATTTTTCAGGCCAGGAACAGGGAAGAATAATTCTGCGTTACCGAGCAGGCGCTTCGTACCGCCTACGGAATATTGCCTGTTGGTTACAAAATCATAATCTTTAGGACCCAGGGTGCCGTTTTGATAACCGCGAACAGAACTCACACCGCCCATATAGTAGTTTTTAAAGAACGGGTACTTTTCATTGCCATAGGTATCGGCGTAACCAATTTCACCGTTCAGCATAAAGGTGTAGCCGCTGAATACTTCCTTGTACCAGGATTGTTTATAGTCAACCTTGTAATATTCCAGATCCAGCACCGGCAATGATACCTCGGCCGTCAAGCGCTGCAGCACGCCTTTGGTCGGGAAAAACACGGTATCCCTTGAGTCGTGGGTCCATCCGGCTGACAGCACTACAGAGTCGCTGCTGCAACCGCTACTGTTGAGACCGCAATAATCCCTGTATCGTTTAGGGCTGTCGCTGTTTAAATCAATGGTAGTAAAGTCGGTAGCGATACCGAAGTTAATACCATCACGTTCATTTAATGGAATACCGAAACGTAAACCGGCACCATAGGATGATGACTGGTAAGAGCCTACGTTATTCAGCCTGCTGGTGTCCACATCGCGACGATACAGGTCAATACCTCTGCTTACACCGTCCGGCGTGAAATATGGATCGGTAAATGATAAAGAATAAACTGTATTGTACTTACCCGTATTCACCTGAGCGCTGACGCGATTGCCTGTACCCAGAAAGTTATTCTGGTTTACTGTTACGCCAAACACAACACCCTGGCTACTGGACAGACCGGCACCAAACTGAACGCTGCCTGTCGATTTCTCAACGACACTGATGTTCAAATCAACCTGATCAGCTGTACCAGGCACTGCTGGTGTTTCCACATTCACGTCAGAAAAATAATCGGTACGCCTGATCCGTTCTTTTGAACGGTTGATTTTGTTTGAAGCATACCAGGCAGATTCCAGCTGGCGGACTTCACGGCGAATGACTTCGTCACGCGTACGTGTGTTGCCGACAATATTAATGCGGCGTACATACACGCGCTTGCCCGGGTCTACAAAAAAGGTGAATGCTGCCGTATGCTGCTCTTTATTAAGCTCAGGCACTGGATTAACGTTCGAGAAGGCGTAACCGTCATCGCTTAAACGATCGCTGATAGCCTTGCTGGTTTGTGTTACTTTTTCACGGCTGAAGGTATCTCCAGCCTGAACTTGCATCAGCAGGCGCAACTCTTCTTCAGGTACCAGGGTTTCACCGGCAAGTTTCACTTCGGAAATCGTGTACTTCTCGCCCTCGGTGATATTTACTGTAATGTAGATATCTTTTTTATCCGGTGTGATTGATACCTGCGTGGAATCGATATTGAATTCAAGGTAACCTCGATTCATGTAGAAAGAACGCAGTGTTTCCAGATCGGCATTGAGCTTCTGTTTGGAATATTGATCGTCTTTATTCCACCAGCTCATCCAGTTTGGCGTGGTCAGCAGGAACTCGGCCCGCAGGTCCTCGGTACTGAAAGCCTGATTGCCGACAATATTGATATCGCGTATTTTAGAGACAACACCTTCTTCAATATCAAAACGTACAGCGACGCGGTTGCGCTCCAGAGGTGAAACCGTGGCTTTAACCGTTGCGCCGTATTTACCCTGGGATAAATACTGACGTTTGATTTCCTGCTCTGCACGGTCCAGCTGCGACTTATCGAAGATCTGGCCTTCAGTGATGCCAATCTGCTTCAGACCCTCTTTCATTTTGTCGGTAGGGAATGATTTATTGCCGCTGAAATCAATCTGAGAAATAGCAGAGCGCTCTTGTACCGTGACGATCAGGACGTCATCTTCTGCCTCGATGCGGACATCTTTGAAAAAACCTGTGCCATAAAGGGATTTAATCGCCTGTGATGCCAGGTCATCATTCATGGTTTCACCGACTTTTACCGGTAAGTAGCTGAAAACAGTCCCTGCTTCTGTACGCTGAATTCCTTCGACTCGAATATCTTTAACTACGAAGGGTTCAAGAGCTGCGGCCGAGCTTGCATATAAGCCCGAAACCAGCAGCAAGATAGACTTGAGTTTAATATTTTTGTGTTTCAAGTTTTGAATAGCCATTCAATTAGCCTGTTATCAATCTGTTCATATCATTATAAAGTGCCAAAACCATCATCCAGCCAAGAATAAAAAGACCTATCTTTTGACCGATACTGATCGCCGCTTCTGATACAGGTTTTCCCGTAAAAAATTCAACCATATAATACATGAAATGCCCGCCATCTAGTATCGGTATTGGTAATAGATTTAAGATACCGATACTAATGCTGACCAGTGCCAGAAATCCAATAAAGACTTTTATGCCCATATTGGCGCTTTGCCCGGCATAGCTGGCGATGGTGACAGGGCCACTCATCCCTTTCCACGACACATTGCCAATCAGCATGTTGCCTAGCATCTTCAGGCTGAATACTGATGTTTCCCATGTTTTTTCCAGGCTTTTTACAAACGCTTGCTCTACGGTAAAGTGCTGCGTAACAAAATACCGGTCCAGCTGTGCCTGCTCAATTTTGAATCCGGCACCTATGCGGCCAATCACTTTACCATTTTCTTTCGCCGCATCGGGAATTATAGCTAAATGATGCTGCTCTGGGCCACGCTGAATCAGTATCTCGATTTTCTTTGACGGGTGCAGTCTTACTTCATGCACAAAAGATTCCCAATCACTGATTTTACTGTCGTTCACTGTGAGTACCAGGTCGCCGACCTGCATGCCTGACAAGTCGGCCGGGCTGTCCTTTAACACCTCTCCGATGCGGGCTGCTGCTTTGGGCTGTAACACGGTCAAACCCAGCTGTTCCAGTATATCAACATTGGTATCATCGTGATTCAATCCGCTGATAATCATTGGATGCAAATGAACCTGCTGATGGCTATCTACGACTTGAACCTCGACCTTGCTGGTTTTCAATGACTCATTTAATAAAAGCCAGCGCACATCCTGCCATGTGGCAACGTCTTTACCGTTGATCTTCTGAATCATATCTCCGACGCGAATCTGGCTGGCAGCTGCCGGCGAATTTTCCGGCACATCGCCAATATACGGTTTAGCACCGACGGTTCCGGCCATGAACAGAGCCCAGTACAAAACCACGGCAAGCAGTAAATTTGCAAAAGGCCCGGCAAGCACAATCGCCATTCTTTTGCCAACGCTCTGCCGGTTAAGTGCCCGCGACATATCCTGGCCAGAAAAACCTTTCTCAGCGGAAACCTGTTCTTCTCCAAGCATTTTCACATAGCCGCCCAGAGGGATTGCAGCAATCACGAACTCCGTCTGGTCGCGGCCTATCTTTTTACTCCAGATAGGCTTTCCAAAGCCCACTGAGAATTTAAGTACCTTGACGCCACACCACCTGGCCACCTGAAAATGCCCATACTCATGTACAGTGACCAAAATACCCAGGGTCAGGATAAAAGCTAATATTGTTAGCATGATCAATAATCGCTATGAATAGAAACCGGGTTTGCTATACATGATTTTCGAGCCACAGGCTGGCGGCTCGCCTTGCTTCGGCATCAACCGTTGCAAGCTGCTCAATTGAAACGACCTCTTCAATCACCGAAGCGGCCAGGACTGACTCTATCATTAACGGAATATCCATAAAACCGATTCGCTCAGCCAAAAAAGCTTCCACTGCAATTTCGTTCGCCGCATTCAGGATCGCTGGCGCGGTTCCGCCTGCTTTAAGTGCATCGTATGCCAGACGCAGGCACGGGAAGCGCGTGAAATCAGGCGCACAGAAATCTAGGCGGCCAATCTTGATCAGGTCCAGACTGCTCACCCCGCTTTGCAGCCGGTCTGGAAAACCTAAGCCGTAAGCAATCGGCGTGCGCATATCAGGGTTGCCTAATTGTGCCAGCACACTGCCGTCGTTGTATTCAACCATGGAATGAATCACACTTTGCGGATGCACGACAACGTCGATCTGATCAGCTGAGGCATTAAACAGCCAGTGTGCCTCAATCACTTCCAGGCCTTTGTTCATCATTGTTGCGGAATCGACAGTGATTTTAGGACCCATCACCCAATTCGGGTGGTTTAATGCCTGCTCTCGTGTCACGCTGCGCATATCATCCAGGCTGGCGTTGCGGAACGGCCCGCCTGATGCGGTCAGCAGCACTCGTTTGATACCCGCTTCCGCTAAAGATTTTGCGCGTTGATGCGGCATTACCTGAAAAATTGCATTATGTTCGCTGTCTATAGGCAGCAGTGTAGCTCCACCCTCTTCTACCGCACGCATAAACAAACTGCCGGCCATGACCAGCGTTTCCTTATTGGCAAGCAGTATGCGCTTGCCGGTCCTTGCTGCGGCCATTGCAGGGTGTAAGCCTGCTGCACCGACAATAGCAGCCATGACAGTATCGACTTTCGCATGCGCGGCAATATCTACTAATGCCTGCTCACCATGCAGCACAATGGTGCTGCTGTTTACCGCTTTAAGCTGTGCGCCAAGTTCGGCTGCAGCTTCCGGCTGCAGCATGACAGCATATTGAGGCCGATGTTCCGTGCATAAACTGAACATGCTTTTTACATTACTGTTTGCAGTTAATGCAAATACTTTAAAACGCTCAGGATGCTGCGATATGACATCCAGGGTTTGTATGCCAATCGTGCCGGTAGCACCCAGGATCGCCACATTTTGAACAGTGACCACAGTCAGGTTGGACATTACAGGCTTGCTTTCTATCAATGTATTATCATCCATGCAGGCTAAATATCCGGTTAAAAATGAAACAGCGGAAGGTAGATCAGAAACAGTGTAATCGGTAAGGTAGGCATGAATCCATCGATCCTATCCAATACACCGCCATGGCCGGGCAGCAATTGGCTGCTATCCTTCAAGTCTGCTTTTCGTTTTAACAGGGACTCAACCAGGTCACCAACAATGCTCAGAATCACAAGCAGCCAAAGGCAAACGATCAGCCAGGCGCTGAAGTGCTGATAGTAACAAAGTGCGATTCCATAAACGGTAACCGCCGACAATGCACCCAAAACACCTTCCCAGGTTTTACCGGGGCTGATTTCAGGCGCTAGCTTATGACGGCCGAATTTTTTACCTGCAAAATAGGCAGCGCTATCAGCAATGCTGACTGTTGCAATAACGCCTAATAGCAATAACGGGTTAATGGCATGCAGCCCAACCAGCCCGATCCAGGTAGCAAGTATCAGCAGCAAGCCCAAAACGGCCATCACAAACTTATTGCCGAAAGACCTGCGGGTAATTAGCCAGACAGGTGCAATGACTATCCAAAACAAGCTGGCAATAGCCAGAAACGTAAACATGCTATAACTTTGGTAGCCGGCAAGTGGTGTCAAGTGCATATAAGCAATCAGCAATCCTGACACCAGTGCTGCAGCCAGAAGAAAATAGCGCTGCTTTTTATTCAATTGTATTAAATTTGCCCATTCAGAAACACCTAGCAATGCGACTCCTAAGGTAAGCAATGCCCAAACCGCGCTGGAAGCAGTAAATACAACAATTAACAATCCTATTAATATGGCTGCAGCGGTAATGATACGAGTTTTAAGCATAAATGAAGGTAATGTTAATTTAATAAAATGGAACAAATTTACTGTTGATGAAACCTAGGTTTTAGGTTTTTGCAATTGTTCACTTGTTCTGCCAAAACGTCGTTCACGTTTTTCATAGGATTGAATAGCTAGACTGAAGGCATCCTCATTGAAATCAGGCCACAGCGTATCGGTAAAATATAACTCGGTATATGCAAGCTGCCATAGCAAGAAATTACTGATACGCATCTCGCCACCGGTTCTGATAAAAAGGTCAGGCTCAGGCGCATAACTCATGGACAGGTATGGCTGCAGGTTTTCTTCCCGATACTTCCCTGCTGACTCCGGCAACGCCGCCTGCATTTTATTAACGGCCTGCAATATATCCCAGCGACCGCCGTAATTTGCTGCAATCGTCAGTACCAGGCCGGTATTACTGGCCGTTAAACGTTCTGAAGCCTCGATCTGTTCAATCAGCTTTGCCTCGAACTGGCTACGGTCGCCGATCATCACCAGTTTGATATTATTCTGATGCAGCTTCACGACTTCCCGCTCCAGTGCATCCATAAACAAACCCATCAGGAATGACACTTCTTCCGGTGGGCGGCGCCAGTTCTCACTGCTGAATGCAAACAATGTTAAAAACTCGACATTGAGTTTTACACATTGCTTGACCATTTCACGCACGGTTTCTACGCCGCGTTTGTGCCCGGCTATCCTGGGCAAAAAGCGCTTGCGCGCCCAACGCCCGTTGCCATCCATAATCACGGCAATGTGCTTAGGAACAGCAGTCACCTGTGGAACACGCTGTGTTGCGCTTGAGAATAAAGACAATCAATACCCCAAATCTATCATTGAAGCAGTGTTGCGGGAATGCTGAGTGATTACCATCAAGTCAGCCACAGCTTATACTGCCATCAAATCTGCTTCTTTAACCTGCAACAACTTATCTACTTCAGCAACGGCTTTATCTGTAGCCTTCTGAATTTCATCCTGCGCACGGCGCTCATCGTCCTCTGAAATCTCTTTATCCTTAATAAGCTTTTTCAAAGTATCAATTGCATCACGACGTACATTGCGAATCGCCACCTTGGCGCCCTCACCTTCAGTACGCACGATTTTAGTCATTTCACGGCGACGCTCTTCAGTGAGCATAGGCATAGGCACGCGAATCAAATCACCATTGGTTGCAGGGTTCAAACCTAAATCGCAATCGCGGATTGCCTTTTCAACTTTCGAAATCATGTTCTTTTCATAAGGCTGCACGTTGATTGTACGCGCATCGCCAAGATTCACATTGGCTACCTGGTTCACTGAAACCATAGACCCGTAGTATTCAACCATCACGTGGTCAAGCAGGCCTGTATGTGCGCGGCCTGTGCGGATTTTTGCCAGGTCATTTTTAAGTGATTCCAATGATTTCTGCATTTTTTGTTCTGCTGTTTTTTTTACATCTTCTAACATTTATATCTCCAACTTAATTTCTGACAGCTTATTAATCTGCGACAGCTACGGCATGAGAGCTGTCTGTAAAATCATCAAGGCAATACTTTCGTACCTTCATCTTCACCCATCACCACTTTCTTCAGGGCACCTTGCTTGAAGATGCTAAACACTGAAATCGGCAGCTTCTGGTCACGGCACAGGGTTAAAGCTGTTGCATCCATCACTTTAAGGTTTTTGATGATCGCCTCATCAAAAGTAATGGTTTTGTAACGCATGGCTTCCGGGTTGGTTTTTGGATCATCGGTATACACACCATCTACTTTGGTTGCTTTAATGACAATTTCCGCATTGATTTCCATGCCGCGTAATGCGGCTGCAGTATCCGTCGTAAAGAACGGATTCCCGGTACCAGCACCAAAAATCACGACCCGGCCTTCTTCCAGGTAGCGGATTGCTTTGCCGCGGATATAAGGTTCGGCAACTTGTTCAATGCTTAACGCTGACTGTACGCGCGCATTTAAACCGATATTCTTCATGGCATCCTGCAGCGCCATGGCGTTCATGACCGTCGCCAGCATACCCATGTAATCAGCTGTTGCTCTATCCATCCCTGCTGCGGCAGGTGCAACGCCACGGAATATGTTACCGCCTCCGATAACGACTGCTACCTGCACTCCCAAATCAACAACTTCTTTAATCTCATTAACGATACGAGTGATAGTGGCACGATTGATGCCATAAGCATCATCTCCCATTAAAGCCTCACCAGAAAGTTTAAGTAAAATGCGCTTATAGGCTGGTTGTGACACAGGGGCTCCTCAATTTTCAAGTTTGCTTATTTAAGCATAAAACGTGGCTCTTAGGCATAAATTTAAGCCCAAGATAGATAAAATCCATTCAAAAATACACTAAAAAAAATGGACTAAGCTCTAGGCTTAATCCATTTTAATTTTGATGCGGTAATTAAACTAAATTACCGATTTTACTACTTATACTTTTGCAGCTGCCGCAACTTCTGCCGCGTAATCAACCACAACTTTTTCAATGCCTTCACCTACCGTGTACATAGTGAATGAAGCAATGCTGGCACCTTTTGATTTAAGCAATTGTTCGATCGTGAATTTATCATCTTTAACAAAAATCTGGCTCAGCAAAGTCACTTCTTTCAGGAACTTCTGCACTGTACCATCTGCAATTTTTTCAAGCATCGCTTCAGGTTTACCAGCTTCTTTTGCTTTTTCAATCGCTACACGGCGCTCAGCTTCGATCAGGCTCGCATCGATACCTGATGCATCCAGTGATTTTGGCTTAGCTGCAGCAATATGCATTGCAATGTCTTTTGCTAATGCATCGTCACCGCCGACCAAATCAAGAATGACACCGATTTTGCTACCGTGAACATAGCTTGCCAGTTTGCCTTGGGCAGCTGGACGTACAAAGCGACGGATTGTGATGTTCTCGCCGATTTTACCTACCAGTTGAGCGCGCGTTTCTTCAACAGTCGCGCCACGCATAGCCAAAGCTGAAACAGTATCAACATCTGCTGCGCTGCTGGCTGCGATAACGCCAGCCAGTTCATTTACAAATTTCAGGAAGTCTTCATTTTTAGCACAGAAGTCAGTTTCTGAGTTCACTTCAACCAATGCGCCGGTTTTGCCGTCAGCGCTGATGCTGATGCCAACCGTACCTTCAGCGGCTACGCGTCCGGCAGCTTTGCTTGCTTTGTTGCCGAAGCGAACGCGCAGGATTTCTTCAGCGCGCGTCATGTCGCCATCAGCTTCTGATAACGCTTTTTTACAGTCCATCATCGGCGCATCGGTGCGCTCACGCAATTCTTTTACCATACCAGCGGTAATTTCAGCCATTTTAAGCTCCTTATTTTAATAAACTACATTACATTAGTAGTTTAAATATTTGATTTTAATGTTAATTTAAGGTGACATCAAACTAAAAAGGGGCGCTAGGCCCCTTTTTAGTTGAGTAAAATTATTCAGCAGCTACTTCAGCTGTTTCTTCGCCAGATGCTTTAACAATTTCATTGATCACAGAGCTACGGCCTTCCAGCACGGCATCTGCAATACCACGAGCGTACAAACGGATTGCACGGCTAGAGTCATCGTTACCTGGAATAACGTAAGCTACGCCATCAGGTGAGTTGTTGGTATCAACAACGCCAATTACAGGAATGCCTAATTTAGCCGCTTCAGTAATAGCACCGCTTTCATGGCCAACGTCGATAATGAAAATCGCATCAGGCAAGCCGCCCATTTCTTTAATGCCGCCAATTGAACGCTCAAGTTTTTCAACTTCACGTTTGTAGCCTAAAGCTTCTTTTTTGCCGAATTTTTCCAGGCTGCCATCTTGCAGCATTGTTTCGAAGTCATTCAGGCGTTTGATAGATTGCTTAACTGTTTTAAAGTTAGTCAGCATACCGCCCAACCAGCGATGGTTAACATAAGCACAACCTGCGCGGCTTGCTTCTTCTTTAACGATGTCACGGGCTTGGCGTTTTGTACCTACGAATAAGATACGACCCTTGTTAGCAGCCAATGTACGCACGTGTTTCAGTGCATCTTCAAACATTGGCAATGTTTTTTCAAGGTTAACGATATGGATTTTGTTGCGATCGCCAAAAATGAACGGTGCCATTTTTGGGTTCCAGTAACGGGTTTGATGGCCGAAGTGAACACCAGCTTCCAACATCTGACGCATAGTAACAGACATATAAATCTCTCTTCAAAAGGGTTATTCATTCATACAACACCAAAAACACTTCAGTCCAGTACCATAAGGTCAAACCAAAGCACCCTTGATTGGGTTGTATGTAAATTTATACATTAACTATATGATTTTTATTCAAAACCAACGTGGCAATGCATTTTGCAGAAATTGCAAAGGCGAAATTGTAACACTAAGCGATTGAGTTAGCTAGACTTTAATGCATTGAAATTGGATATGATGAAATTACGCGCTTATCAAGCCGCAACCTTTTTTTAAAACGAGCCCTTCAAATATAAATGAGCGTTCATGGCACACCTATCATTATAACTGCATTTATCATCAGGACTGCAGGAATGCGTGCAGCATCCTCTACAGTAATGGCTGCGTATGCTAAAATGAATCATTAAATATTTGAATTCAGGCATCATGGCTATCTCAATTAAAAATCAGCAGGATATCGAAAAAATGCGTATTGCAGGCAGACTGGCTGCAGAAGTCCTGGACTTCATCACGCCACATGTTGTGCATGGCGTCACTACTGACCAGCTCGACAAGCTCTGCCATGATTACATCGTGAATGTCCAAAGTGCCATACCGGCACCACTCAATTACGCTCCTGACGGACATAAGCCCTACCCCAAATCAATCTGCACCTCCATCAACCAGCAGATATGCCACGGTGTGCCAAGCGACAAAGCACTCAAGAATGGTGACATCGTCAATATAGACATCACTGTCATTAAAGACGGTTACCATGGCGATACCAGCCGCATGTTTTGCGTAGGTGAGGTTTCAAACCAGGCAAAGCGCCTGTGTGACATCACCTACCAAGCAATGTGGATAGGCATTGCAAAGGTGAAAGCCGGTGCTACATTAGGGGACATTGGATATGCCATTCAAACGTTTGCTGAGAAAAGCGGCTATAGCGTGGTGCGCGAATTCTGCGGGCACGGCATTGGTAAAGTATTCCATGAAGAACCGCAGGTGCTGCATTACGGCAGACCAGGCGCTGGCCTTAAGCTGCAGGCAGGCATGATGTTTACGATCGAACCGATGATTAATGCCGGTAAGCGCGATATTAAGCAAATGCCGGACGGATGGACAATTGTGACCAAGGATCGCAGCTTATCCGCACAATGGGAACACACGATACTGGTCACTGAAACCGGCTATGAAATCATGACATTATCCAGCGGCACTCCTCCTGCACCTGACTTTATTACAAAGGCATAGGTTTAAACAGGGCCATGATTATTCAGCGCGGCCTGTAATAGCCCATCATGCAAACACAAGTTAAATCCATCGAAATCGAAAAAAGTAAAATTGGCGCACTGCGCCAATATTTGCAGGATGGGCTTCTGGCTTTAAAAACAAGCTACGCCGAGAAGCCAAATATCGGGCATTTATTCCGGCAGCACTGCAAGCTAATTGATCAACTGCTCGTGGATATATGGGCTGAATTACATATAGATTCACGCTGCTGCCTTGTCGCGGTGGGTGGCTATGGCCGTGGAGAACTCTACCCCTACTCCGACATTGATTTGCTGATACTGATTCCAGACCACGCGATGAATAATGCCGGTTTGAACCATGATATCGAACGGCTGATTGGTTTGATGTGGGATATAGGCCTGAATGTGGGGCACAGTGTACGCAGTTTGGATGAATGTGCTGATGAGGCAAAAAAAGACATCACCGTTCAAACCAACCTGCTTGAATCGCGCTTGCTGACCGGTGACAAGGCACTGTACCAGAGTTTCTGGACCAAGACGCACCAGATATCTGACCTGATGGCGTTTTATAATGCAAAATTGAAGGAACAGGATCAGCGCCACGCGAAATACAACGATACCGCGTACAACCTGGAACCCAATATCAAAGAAAGCCCCGGCGGACTGCGCGACTTGCATATGATTATCTGGCTGGCCCGCAGCTTGAACCTGCACAGCAGTTCACACTTGAATTTAAGCAGTATCTGGGCTGCTCTCACCAGGCTCCATATTATTTCCGCATCCGAAGCGAAGCAGATACGCCACCATGAGAAGAAATTGCAGTCATTGCGTATTCAGCTGCACTTTTTAAGCCGACGCCGTGAAGATCGATTGCTGTTTGACTTCCAGAATGACCTCGCATCCACGCTCGGCTATACGAATACACCGAGCAAGCGCGCCAGCGAGCAGCTCATGCAAGGCTATTACCGCAGTGTTAAATTCATCAGCCTGATGAACGAGATACTGCTTAAACAATTCAAGCAAATGCTATCGGCCGCCCCGCCCGTGATCCGCCCTGTTAATGAGCGTTTTGAAGCGCATGACCAGTTGCTTGAAGCCAGAACCGCAGGTTTACTGCAGCAGCAGCCATCGGCAATTTTTGAAGCGTTTCTGCTGATGCAGCAGAAGCCAGAGCTTACCGGTATGGGTGCAGCGTTGTTACGCAATCTGCAGCGTGTTAAAAAACTGGTTAACAGGGATTTCAGGCAATCACTGCAGAACAGAAAACTTTTCATTGAAATCCTGTCGCAGCCTAATGGTGTCAATCACACCTTGCGCGCAATGAATCGCTATGGCATTTTGGGCAGCTACATTCCGGCATTTGGCCGGATTATCGGTCAAATGCAGCATGATTTATTTCACGTTTATACCGTAGATGAACATATCCTGAATGTATTGGCGAATCTACGCCGCTTTTCAAAGCCTGAACTCAAGCATGAGTTTCCATTATGCAGCAAGCTGTTCTCAGAATTCGATGCCCCGCATTTGTTATATTTGGCCGCTTTGTTTCATGATATTGCAAAAGGCAGGGGCGGCGACCATTCAACATTGGGTAAAGTCGATGCAATGAAGTTCTGCAAGCTGCATGGGCTATCGAAAGCCGATGGCGCTCTCGTAACATGGCTGGTTGAATCACATTTAAAAATGTCGGTTACTGCGCAGAAAGCGGATCTGTCCGATCCTGGTGTCATTGAGACATTCGCCCAGCTGGTACAGGATGAACGCAGGTTAATCGCACTTTACCTGCTCACGGTTGCAGATATCCGCGGCACCAGCCCGCACATCTGGAATGCATGGAAAGCGCGCCTTCTCGAGAGCTTGTTCCATGAAACAAAACGTGCTCTGGCTGATCCCGTCTTCCATACCAAGCAGATCATCACCAAGCGGATTGAGGAGGCTTCTGAAAAATTAATCCGCTATGGCATCAGTCGCGAAACTTACGAACAAATGTGGCAACAGTTCGGAGAAAACTATTTTACCCGCCATGAGGCAGATGAAATCGCCTGGCACAGCCGTTTGCTGACTCCGCATCTCAATAGCGTCAAATCTATCGTGCGCGCCAGGTTAAGCCCTTATGGCGATGGCATTCAAGTCATGATCTACACCAGGGACCAGAACGAAATATTTGCAAAAATCTGCAATTTCTTTGACCGGATGGGCTATAACATTGTTGAAGCCAAAATCTACACAACCATGCATGGTTATGCGCTGGACAGCTTCATTATCCTGGACCAGGCGAACAAATCAATCAGCTACAGCGGCCTGCTGAAATTTATCGAAACGAAACTCACAGACAAGCTTGATAACCAGGATGCGCTTGAGTCACCGCTCAAAGGCCGCATCAGCCGCCAGGTAAAGCATATGCCGATACAAGCGCAGGTCACGATTACCGAAGACCCTGATAACAATAACCACATCGTTGATGTGATTGCTAATGACAGGCCAGGATTGCTGGCAACCGTTGCGCAGCAGTTCCTGATATATGATGTTGAGCTGCACAACGCCAAGATCAATACGTTAGGCAACCGTGCTGAAGATACATTCCTAATTTCAGCCAGAAATAGCCAGAAACTTGATGAGCAGCATATCAAGTCGCTCTGTCAGGCAATGCTTAAAAACATTTAACCCAGCTGGTAGTGCTTGCGTAGCGCCTTTTTAACATTCCAGGTGCAAGCCATGCCCGCAGGAAACGTCACCAGATCGCCCGCTGCAAAACTTACCGGCTCGCCCCCATTAGGCGTAACGGTAACCTCGCCCTCCAGAATATAAGCAACTTCCTGCGTACCAAAACTCCATGGAAACTGCGAAACCTCCTTGGACCAGGTTGGCCAGCGGGATACACCCAAAGCAAGCAGTTTTTCCTGGCTGGGTTTCTCTACGATAATTTTGCTCATTTTGAACTCCGATTCATAATATCAAGCGCAATAAAAAAGCCCCGGTTCCCCGAGGCTTTTATTTTAAGCATTATCAGTAATTAATGCACTAAATTGCAACTATGAATGCTTGTAGTGTTTTTTCAACTGTTTGGTTACTTCCCAGTTTGATTTCAAACCTTTAGGGAACACAACAAAATCACCTGCTTTAATTACAACAGTTTCGCCGCCTTGTGGAGTAACGCGGATTTCGCCTTCCAGTACGTAAGCGCTTTCTGTCATGCTGAAGTCCAGCGGAAATTTAGAAGGCGCACAATCCCAAATAGACCAGCTAGATACACCTAATTCCTTCAATTTTTCTTGTGACGGGTTATGGTCAATAATAATTTGGCTCATTGTTTCATCCTTAAAATTTAATGGCTGCAAAAACAAATGCCGCTAATAAAAGCGGCATCTATAAATTTGGCGGAAGAGGTGAGATTCGAACTCACGGTGGGCGTGAACCCACGACAGTTTTCAAGACTGTAGCATTAAACCGCTCTGCCACTCTTCCAGTCTGTTTCGCTACCTGCGTAACGAAGGCAGCATTATAACAACAAATTAATGATCTTGGAAATCCTGATTTGGAAAAAAAACATCAGAAAAACCAAAATCTTTTAAATTCCCGATACGCATCGGATACAAAATGCCGTCAAGGTGGTCGCACTCATGCTGTACAACGCGTGCATGAAAGTCACTTACTATCCGGTCTATCTTGTTTCCGAACTGATCCAGGCCTGCATAATGCAATCTTTGGTAGCGCGGCACTATACCCCTCATTCCAGGAACTGACAAGCACCCTTCCCAACCATCTTCCATCGCTTTACCAAGCGGCGTCAGTACCGGGTTAATTAAAACGGTAAACGGAACAGCATTGGCATCGGGATAACGTGGGTTAGCCGAATTGTCAGCCTCTTTCTGTCCAAATATGACCACACGCTGGCTGACACCGATCTGCGGCGCTGCGATTCCCGCGCCGTTCATGTGCTTCATGGTGTCTTCCATATCCTGAATCAAGGCATGCAATTCAGCTGTGTCAAACTTTTCAATCGGCTTGGCTCTTAAAAGCAGGCAAGGGTCACCCATGCGTAAAACTTCTCTGATTGCCATATGCAAACCTTAATTTAATGAGTTTCCAAGTGCGACTTACTATCAACCGGGCAATAGTGCTGTGTCATTAATTGGCCGATAATATTGCGCACACGCACCAAAGTCTGGTTCAAATTCAAAACCACATCTTCATAATTGATTGCATGCAGGCTGTCACCTCGTCCTGCCGCATAGTTAGCGACCGGGCATATCGCTGCGTAACTGATGCCCAGTTCACGTGCCAGCGCCGCTTCCGGCATGCCGGTCATTCCAACCATCGTTGCACCGTCACGTTCCAGGCGATCGATCTCTGCGGCGGTTTCCAGCCGAGGCCCCTGCGTTGCTGCATAAACGCCATAATTGATAATTTCCTCATCAATTTCAGAGGCAGCCTGCGCTATTCTTGCACGAAGTTTAGGGCAATATGGCTCGGTAAAATCGATATGTTTTACCGGGTTGCTGATGCCGTCATAGTAAGTATTCTGCCTGCCATGCGTGTAGTCTATGATCTGGTGAGGCAATGCGATCATGCCTGATGACAGCTCCTGATGTATGCCGCCTACCGTAGCAACTGCGGCAATTTCGGTCACGCCCTGCAAATGCAGCGCATAGATATTGGCGCGGTAATTGACTTCATGGGGTGGAATCGTATGGCCACTGCCATGGCGTGCAAGGAAAATCACTTCGCCGCCACATATCTCACCGAAAATCAAAGGCTGGGAAGGCTCGCCGTAAGGCGTGCGCACAATCACGCGTTTGTTAACCCGCAAATCTTCCAGTTCAGTCAAACCAGTACCGCCAATAATCGCCAGCATAATTACTTTCTTAAATATGTTTTTGTTTCATTTTAACAAAGCTTGGTCAGATTTTTTAATAAATATTACATGCATATTACAAAGCGATTGCCTGCATTTAAGCTGCAAAAACACGTGTTGTTTATGGCATACTCTCGCCATGACGACAAATCATCCTGCAGCTCTATCTGACGCCACAGACATCACGCTCCAAAGCATGCATCATGCTGCCGGCCATTATGAGAATTTTCCGGTCGCTTCTGCTTTTTTACCCAGGCACTTGCGTGCGCCGATCGCGTTGATATACAGCTTTGCCCGGCAGGCTGATGATTTTGCAGATGAAGGCGACCTTACGATCGAGCAGCGATTAAGCGCGCTAAACAGATTTCGTGATGAACTGGATCTGCTGCAGGCTTACATCAAACCGCAAACCGCTTTTTTTGCGGCGCTGGGCTTAATGATCAGGTCAAGAAAGCTGCCGCTGATGCCATTCTACGACCTGCTGGACGCATTCAGCCAGGATGTCTCGAAAATACGCTACCAGAACTATGCAGAAGTGCTGGACTACTGCTCACGTTCAGCCAATCCGATCGGCAGGCTGCTGCTGCATCTTTATGAGGCAGCCACACCAAACAACATTGAATTGTCTGATAACATCTGCAGCGCGCTGCAGATCATCAACTTTCTGCAGGATATCGCCATAGATTTCAGGAAGAATGATGGCAAGCAGCGTATCTATATGTGTCAGGATGAGCTGCTGAAATTTGATATTACAGAGCAGCAGATTGCAGCTTATGTAAACGCGTCAATGCCTGTAGATAATCGTTGGCAGCAGTTTATGCGATTCAACCTGCAGCGCGTGCATGCCCTGCTCACCACGGGTAAGCCTCTGGGACGAATACTGAAAGGCCGCATTGGTTTTGAAATGCGCATGATTATTGCCGGCGGCGAAAGAATTATCACTAAAATAGACCGGGTTAACGGCGATATTTTCAATCACAGGCCAACACTGAACTATTGGGACTGGCTGCTGATATTAACTAAAGCGTTATTAAAGATTTAACTCCATTATAAAAAAACATTTAAGTACAGATTAACATGACACCAAAGCAATATTGCCAACAGAAAGCCGCCGCCAGCGGTTCCAGTTTTTATTACAGCTTTATGTTTTTATCCAAGCAAAAACGTGAAGCTATCATCGCACTCTACGCATTCTGCCGTGAGGTTGATGATGTTGTGGATGAATGTACTGAGCTGAAAGTCGCACAAGTGAAGCTTGCCTGGTGGAAAGAGGAGGTTCAGAACCTGTACAAAGGAAACCCGATACATCCGGTGACTAAGGCCTTGCAGCCTTTTATTCACGAATTTAGTTTGAGTGAAGAACATTTCCTTGAAATTATTGACGGCATGGAAATGGACCTCAACTTCAACCGGTATGAAGACTTTAAGCAGCTGCAGCTTTATTGTTACCGGGTAGCCAGTGTGGTCGGGATTTTATCGGCACAGATATTCGGCTTTAGCAACCGGAAAACGCTCAAATTTGCGCATGACCTCGGGCTTGCGTTTCAGCTCACCAACATTATCAGGGATGTGGGTGAGGACGCTCGCAGGAACCGCATTTACATTCCGCTGGATGACCTTGCCAGATTTGGCGTGTCAGAAGAAGATATTCTGCGTAGCCGCCCGTCTGAAGCAGTGAAACAGCTGCTGGAATTTCAAATCGAACGTGCCGAGAATTATTATGACCACGCATTAAATGAACTCCCGGAAGAAGACAGGAAAAGCCAGCGCGTAGGCTTGATCATGACGGCGATTTACCGTACCCTGCTGCGCGAAATTAAAGCGGATGGCGCTGAAAAAGTATTAAATTTCCGCACCTCATTAGGCACTTTGCGCAAACTCTCGCTGGCATTCAATACCTGGCTAAGAAATCTATAATAATTACAAGGTTAAACAATAATGCATAAATCCCATGTGGCTATCATAGGCGGCGGCTGTGCCGGTTTGAGCGCTGCAGCCGCGCTGGTCGACCGCGGTTACGCGGTTACGGTATTTGAAGCCGGCTCACAGCTTGGCGGCCGGGCACGTACTGTTGCAGTTGAAACAAATGGCTTATTGCATCTACTCGACAACGGGCAGCACATATTATTGGGAGCGTATCAGGAAACGCTGGCGCTACTTAAAAAAGTAGGCGTCAGCAGGAAAAAAGCCTTTCTGCGCGTTCCCCTGCAAATCAATATGCAGTCAGGCACTGCAAAATCCGTGTTCTCACTTAAATCTTTTAATGTACTACCGGCACCATTCAATCTGCTATTCGGGCTCTTGTTCTGCAAAGGAATCAGCATTAAAGAGCGTATGGCCGCATTAAAATTCATGCAGGGCCTTAAAAATACACAATACCAGATCGTGCGCGACCTGCCTCTGGAGCGTTTTTTAATCAATCAGCATCAATCAAAAAAGTTAATCAGTTTCCTGTGGGAGCCGCTGTGCCTTGCCGCATTGAACACCCCTATTGCAAAAGCCAGCACACGTATTTTTTTGAATGTGCTGCGCGATACATTCTCGGGCAATAAAAAAAATAGCGACTTTTTGCTGCCGCGTTTAGATTTATCCCAAATCATTTCTGAGCCTTTGTCGCATTACATACAAGCCAAAGGCGGTACCATAAAGCTCAATCAGCGTGTACGTGCCGTTGTAGCAGAAGCGAATGGCTTCAACATAGAAACCCGGCAGGAGAAGTTACATTTCAGCCATGTCATTATTGCGGTATCCCCGGCTCGTGTCGAGAAACTGATCGCGACCCTACCAAAACTGAATCACGCGATTGAGCAGACGTCGACCTATCAGTATCAACCCATCTATACCGTTTACTTGCAATACCCGCCAGGAAGCAAGTTGCCCGGCGTCATTTCAGGCCTGAGTGGTTCTATTGGGCAATGGGTATTTGATAGAGGCCAGCTTTGTGACCAGCAGAATCTGATTTCAGTGATTGTCAGTGCAGAAGGAAGGCATCAGCAGCTCACACAGGATGAACTTGCATTAAGGGTAGCAAAAGAACTCAACCGTGCATTTCCAGCATTAGCGAAACCTTTGTGGCATAAGGTAATTGCTGAGAAACGTGCTACCTTCTCATGTGAGCCGAATCTGCCGCGCCCTACCAACAGGACGCTGCAACCCAATGTATTCCTGGCTGGCGACTATACTTACCCGGATTATCCCGCCACGATCGAAGGTGCCATCAGAAGTGGCATCCACTGTGCGAACTTGATACATAACACGTAAGCGTATAAGTCCCCTTGAGACACCAGACTTGCGTGTAGTTAATTATTACGCACGTGATTGAGCGCCTGTTCAAGACGCTCAACACCGATTACCTCAATACTATCAATAGGCTGCTTGGGTACATTCGCTTTCGGCACGATCGCTTTTGTAAAACCAAGTTTCGCCGCCTCTTTAAGGCGTACCAACCCACCCTGCACAGGACGCACTTCTCCCGCCAGACCAACTTCACCAAACACTATAAGTTTGTTATCTAATGGTTTGTTTTTTAAAGAAGAAACTATTGATAAAATTACTGCCAAATCAACTGCGGGTTCGCCGATTTTCACACCGCCTACCGCGTTGATAAAGACATCCTGGTCAAAACACGGGATGCCCGCATGGCGATGCAATACGGCCAGCAGCATGGCTAATCTATTCTGTTCCAATCCTACACAAAGACGTTTAGGATTAGGCGCATGCGCTTCGTCAACCAGCGCCTGAATTTCTATCAGCAGCGGGCGCGTGCCCTCTTGCGTTACGGTAATGCAAGAACCTGCAACCTGCTCGCTGTGGTGGGACAGGAACAGTGCCGACGGGTTGGTAACCTCGCGCAGCCCTTTTTCTGTCATCGCAAATACACCAAGCTCATTGACTGCACCAAAACGATTTTTAAAGGCGCGAATCAGGCGAAAACTGGAATTGGGATCACCTTCAAAATACAGAACAGTATCCACGATATGTTCCAGCACGCGCGGACCGGCTAAAGCACCCTCCTTCGTCACATGGCCTACCAAAATCACGCTGATGCCTGCCTGTTTGGCTAACCTTGTCAGCTGAGCTGAGCATTCCCGTACCTGCGCCACCGAACCTGGAGCTGACTGCAATGCCTCTGAATAAACAGTCTGGATCGAATCAATCACGGCAATATCAGGTTTGTGCGCCTGCAATGTTGCAAGAATCTTTTCCAGATTGATCTCAGCCAATAAATCAATCGGGCTCGCGTCCAGCCCCAGGCGCTTGGCACGCATCGCGATCTGCTGCGCGGACTCTTCACCGCTGACATAAATGGCTTTACGTGGTTTAGGCTTGGTCATGGCGCCGATATGGCACAAGGTCTGCAGCAGCAACGTGGATTTACCGATGCCGGGATCACCGCCGATCAGCACCACACCGCCAGCGACCAGGCCACCGCCCAGCACGCGATCAAACTCGCTGACACCGGTTGGCTGCCGAGGTACCTCTGCCGCTTCTACCTCTGCCAGCTTCTGCAGGATGCTACTTTGCGCAACACCATCAAACTTGTTGGCATAGCGGTTAGTGCCGGCAGTTTCAGCAATGCTTTCAACCAAAGTATTCCATGCCAGGCAGCTTGGGCACTGCCCTTGCCATTTAGGCTCCTGGGCGCCGCATTCAGTGCAGGAATATATCGTTTTAGCTTTAGCCATTACTCTGCCATTTTAATTTGTACGCGCGATGAAACTGCACATAGTAGTTCATAGCCTACAGTGTCCGCAGCCTCGGCCACGGCATCTACCGGAACCTGATTACCCCACAATTCGACTTGGCTACCAATAGCGGCTTCAGGTATATCCGTGAGATCGCAGAACAGCATATCCATAGACACGCGTCCAAGTGTTCTTGTCATTTTTCCGGATACAGCAATCGGCGCACCATGCGGATGATGACTGCCTAATAAGCCGGCATGCCTGGGGTAACCATCGGCATAACCACAGGCAACCACGCCAATGCGTGTAGTTTTGCTTGCAGTAAATCGGTTGCCATATCCAATGCTCTCGCCAGCTTGTATGGTTTGCACAGCGATGATTTCACTGCTCAGTTGCATTACCGGCTTCAAACCGAATGCCACCGCAGGCATATCGCTTACAGTGCTGGCACCATACAGCATAATGCCGGGGCGCACCCAATTAGCCTGCAAATTCGGGTAACGTAAAATCGTGGCAGAGTTCGCTAATGAAATTGGCTGTTCAAGGCCACCAACCGTTTGCTGGAACAATGCCAGCGGCGCTTCTATACCAGGGTCTTTATCTGCCGTTGCAAAGTGCGTCATCAAGGTAATGTCTGCAACGTTGCTGCTGGTTTTTAATTGGTTGAATACTGCAATATAGTCATTTGGCGTAAAACCAAGACGATTCATGCCGGAGTTCATTTTGAGATGTACATGAACAGGTTTAGTGAGTTCGGCACTCAGCAGTATGCCCAATTGCAGCTTGGAATGCACGACGATATCAATGCTGTAGTCAGCAACAGCTTTAAGCTCATCTGCGCAGAAAACACCTTCCAGCAGCAGAATAGTTTGCTTGAAACCTGCTTCACGCAAAATAATGGCTTCACTGACGCCAAGCACAGCAAAGCCATCTGCCGCATTGAGGCTATGGGCAACGTTTAATAGCCCGTGTCCATAGCCATTAGCCTTAACGACGGCCATGATTTTTGAGCTTGGTGCATGCTGTTTAACTACAGCAAGATTATGCTGCAAGGCACTTTTAGAAATAGTTGCTACAATCGGGCGCATCACTAAAGCCTAGTACTCATCATCCATGTGCCCGGAACCGGCAAAATTCTCAAAGCGGGTATGCTGGCCCAGGAATGTCAGCCGCACACGGCCAATCGGGCCGTTACGCTGCTTACCGATAATAATCTCGGCAGTGCCTTTATCCGGTGTGTCCGGGTTATAGACTTCATCACGGTAAATAAACAGGATAACGTCCGCATCCTGCTCAATCGCCCCAGACTCACGCAAGTCACTCATTACCGGACGTTTGTCCGGACGTTGTTCCACGCTTCGGTTAAGCTGCGATAGTGCAATCACGGGTACATCCAGCTCTTTTGCCAGCGCTTTTAATGAACGTGAGATTTCAGAAATCTCTGTTGCACGGTTCTCACCCTGTTTGCCGGCTGGGGCCGCCATCAATTGCAGGTAATCGATCACGATCAATCCCAGCTTTCCGGTCTGGCGATGCAGGCGGCGCGCCCTTGCTCTTACGTCAAAGCTGCTTAAACCCGCGCCTTCATCAATAAATATAGGCGCCTCATTAAGTTTGCCCAGCGCTGTGGTCAGTTTTTCCCAATCTTCATCTTCAAGACGGCCGGTACGCATACGATGCTGATCCAGACGCCCTACCGAGCCGATCATACGCATTGCAAGCTGCGTGCCTGCCATCTCCATCGAGAATACGGCAACCGGCAAACCGCTATCCAGTGCAACGTTTTCAGCGATATTCAGTGAAAATGCTGTTTTACCCATGGAAGGACGGCCTGCAACAATAATCAGGTCACCTCCCTGCAAGCCGGATGTCATTGAGTCCAGATCCGCAAACCCGGTTGGAATGCCGGTGACATCCGTTTGATTATCACGTGAAAAAAGCTGATCGATACGGTCGGCCACCTGCGGCAGCAATACTTTAATATCAGTAAAACCTTCCGAGCTTTTTTTACCGCCTTCAGCGATCTGGAATATCTTAGCCTCAGCCTCGTCCAGTAATTGCTGCGCATCACGGCCATTCGGCATATAGGCGCTTTCAGCAATACCAGAACCCACGGCCACCAATTGCCGCATCACGAAGCGTTCATGTACGATTTCTGCATAGCGGCGTATATTGGCTGCTGTCGGAGTATTCTGTGCCAGCGCCCCAAGATAAGCGATGCCGCCCACGCTTGAAAGTTCGGCCGAATTTTCAAGCGACTCGGCAACTGTCACGATATCTGCCGGCCGATTATGCTCAATCAGTTTAGATATATGCTGGAATATCAGTTTGTGGTCATGTCGGTAAAAATCTTTGGCACTTAAAATATCCGCAACTTTATCAAGCGCTTCATTTTCCAGTAACAGGCCGCCAATGACGGATTGTTCGGCTTCTACCGAGTGAGGGGGAGTTTTTAATGCGTCTAGTTGTTCATCAGTCATAGCCAGAATTATACTCAATTAAAAGCATACTCAAAGCTGCGCCTGAAATAAAAAAAGCTGCCGAAGCAGCCTTTTTTATTTCAACGAAATATCAGTAGATATTTGGTTAATTATGCCTCAGCAACCACTGAAACTGTGATGTTAACTACAACATCATGGTGCAATCCAACTGAAACAGGATGATCGCCAATGGTTTTCAACGGGCCATTTGGCAAGCGGATAGCCGCTTTAACCACTTCATGACCTGCTGCAACCAATGCTTCAGCGATGTCGCCATTGGTTACTGAACCGAACAGACGACCATCAACACCAGCTTTTTGTGTGATTGAAACAACGAAACCATCCAATTTCTCGCCACGTGCTTGCGCAGCAGCCAGAATTGCAGCTTGTTGTTTTTCCAGCTCAGCACGGCGCGCAGCGAATTCAGCTTTGTTAGCCTCTGTAGCGCGTTTAGCTTTGCCTTGTGGAATCAAAAAGTTACGGCCGAAACCGTCTTTAACTTTAACTACGTCACCCAACCCACCAAGGTTGCCAACTTTTTCCAATAAAATAACTTGCATAGTTTTCTCCTTAGCCTGGGTGTTTGTCAGTGTATGGTAACAAAGCCAAGAAACGAGCGCGTTTAACCGCTGATGTTAATTGACGTTGATAACGTGCTTTAGTACCCGTCATACGTGCTGGGATGATTTTTGCGTTTTCTGAGATGAAATCTTTTAACAGATCAACATCTTTGTAATCAACTTCTTTGATGCCTTCTGCTGAAAAACGGCAGTAACGGCGGCGTTTATACATATCTCTTGCCATTTTAAACTCCTAAACTTTCTAATTTATGCAAGCTGCGCTTACATACTCTATATTATTAATATGCATCACCAGTTGCGTGCTTTTAAGACTGCGTCTGGCTAAAAAACCATGCGCTATGATCTGTGCGCCTGTTTTCAAACCTTTCAATGCGAGGTCTCCTAAGATAACCGCATTGACTTCACATTCCACTTTTCGCTTCATGCCAGCTTCTATTTGTTCTGAAACATGTCGCAATACAACACTTAACAACGGTATGCCTGCTGGTGTGTAGCGCAGGGGCTCAATTTGAACCACCTCGGCCTGAAGCACCAGCTTATTCAATTAAGCTGCAGCTGCCTCTGTAGGAGCAGCTGGGGCTGGAGCTGCATCTTTACTCAACACTGATTTAGATTTCTCTTCTTTCATCATTGGTGAAGGTGCAGTAACAGCAGTTTTAGTAGCCATTGTTAAATGACGCAATACAGCATCATTGAACTTGAAGCCATGCTCTAACTCTTCTAAAACTGTTTGGTTGCATTCGATATTCATCAACACGTAATGTGCTTTGTGAATTTTTTGGATTGGGTAAGCCAATTGACGACGACCCCAGTCTTCCAGACGGTGAATCGCACCGCCGTTGCTGGTGATCAGTGCGCGGTAACGCTCGATCATCGCTGGCACTTGCTCGCTTTGGTCCGGATGGACGATAAATACTACTTCATAATGTCTCATAGACACTCCTTTTGGATAAAAGCCACCTGCTTACACGCAGTGTGACAAGGTAAAAAAATGCTTGCTGAACACAATGGCTCAAGCAAGCGCGGGATTATAGACAAAAGTCAGGTACTAATCAAACAATATTTAATGAAATCAATTGTTTTTGTTTGAAAATCTATTAGCCGCAGATACACTTGAATAGAATCAAATCAACACAATCGCCGATGCGCGCTGATAAAACCTACCTTTGTCACTGCGAGCCGAAGGCGTGGCAGTCCAGAAGACGATATTTCTATCACCCAGCGTTAAACCCACCGGATTGCCACGGGCTTCGCCCTCGCAATGACGAAATTTAGTTTTATCGGCGGTTAATAGGATTTTTTATCTGCGTGCAGCCGTGTGTATCTGCGGCTAATTTAGTTCTTGAATTCGTAGCGCCTAAACAACATCCGGCATTTCAGCCCCATAAAACTTGACCCTGAGCTTCTTAAGCTGATCCCTGAAATCAGCCGCTTTTTCAAACTCCAGATTTTTAGCAGCATCGTGCATGGCTTTTTCCAGGCGCTTCATTTCCTTGGTGATTTGTTTCTCGCTCAGGGATTCGTAGTTCGCCTGATCCTGCAATGCTTTACGTTCGCGCAGCGCTTCATCTTTATCGTAAACGCCATCAATAATATCTTTAATACGCTTGGTTACGCCTTTGGGCACAATGCCATGTGCTTCGTTAAATGCCTTCTGTACCCCTCTTCTGCGCTCGGTTTCATCCATCGCCAGTTTCATGCTGCGCGTGATTTTGTTGGCATAAAAAATCACCTGCCCGTTCAGGTTACGTGCGGCACGGCCTGCGGTTTGAATCAGGCTGCGCTCGGAACGCAGGAAGCCTTCTTTATCAGCATCCAGCACGGCTACTAAAGACACCTCGGGGATATCCAGACCTTCGCGCAGAAGATTAATGCCGACCAGCACATCAAATTCACCCAGGCGCAAATCACGAATAATCTCAACGCGCTCCACGGTATCAATATCGCTGTGCAGGTATCGGGTTTTAACGCCATGCTCGCTCAGGTAATCCGTCAGGTCTTCTGCCATGCGCTTGGTTAAGGTAGTCGCCAGCACACGCTCACCAATTTCAACGCGCTTTTTAATCTCGCCCAGCAAATCATCGACCTGCGTATCCGCCGGTTTCACAATAATTTCAGGGTCTATCAAGCCGGTTGGCCGTGCAATCATTTCCACCACTTGCTGCTGATGGTTTTTCTCATAATCTGCCGGCGTAGCTGAAACAAACACGCACTGGCGCATGATGTGTTCAAACTCTTCAAACTTCAGCGGGCGGTTATCCAATGCAGAAGGCAGACGCCAGCCGTAATCCACCAGATTCTCCTTGCGCGAACGGTCACCTTTATACATACCGCCAACCTGCGGTACGGTAACATGGCTTTCATCAATAATCATCAGCGCGTTATCCGGCAGATAATCAATCAACGTCGGTGGCGGGTCACCCGGATTGCGACCGGATAAATGGCGCGAGTAATTCTCAATGCCTTTGCAGAAGCCGATTTCATTCAGCATTTCCAGATCGAAGCGTGTACGCTGCTCAATACGCGCAGCCTCTACCAGCTTGTTGGTCTTAATGTAGAAATCAACGCGGTCTTTTAACTCATGTTTGATTTTTTCCATGGCGCGAATGGTGGTTTCACGCGGCGTTACGTAATGGCTAGATGGGTAAACGGTATAACGCGGAATTTTATTAAAGATCTGTCCGGTTAACGGATCAAATAAAGTGATCGATTCAATTTCGTCGTCAAACATCGAAATACGCACCGCAGTTTCGTTATTTTCAGCCGGAAACACGTCGATTACATCCCCACGCACACGGAACGTACCGCGTGCAAAGTCAAATTCATTGCGGTCGTACTGCATACCTACCAGGCGGGTAATCATGTCACGCTGCGCTATTTTCTCGCCCTGCGTCACGTGCAGCACCATGCCGTGATAATCCACAGGGTCACCGATACCATAAATGGCAGAAACCGTGGCGACGATAATGCTGTCTTCACGTTCCAGCAAAGCCTTGGTGGCAGAAAGCCGCATCTGCTCGATGTGTTCATTGATGCTTGAATCTTTTTCAATGAACAGGTCACGTGATGGCACGTAAGCCTCAGGCTGGTAGTAATCGTAATAACTTACAAAGTATTCAACCGAATTATTGGGGAAGAACTCCCTGAATTCACTATACAGCTGTGCCGCCAGAGTCTTGTTCGGTGCCATGACAATGGCCGGGCGACCCGTGCGCGCAATCACATTCGCCATCGTGTAGGTTTTGCCGGAGCCGGTCACACCTAGCAGGGTCTGGAATTTTAAATTGTCATTAATGCCCTGCGTCAGCTTTTCAATGGCTTGCGGCTGATCCCCTGCCGGCGGAAAAGGCTGATGAAGCTGATATTTGCTATTTGGAAAAGTAACGAACACGTTATGCTTTTTAAAAAAATTAACTATAAATTTTACCAGTAAAGCACTTAAAACACTTTAATTTTAAATCTTTGATTTAACTGCTTAAATATCAAACAGAACTTTGAATGATATATCAGGTCATTTGCTAAAGATTCAAGCTTTCAGGATTTTACAAGGCAGATTGAAAAATGCGCTGTAAATCCTGAACTCTAAAAACAAAACCGATATGAAACCCTGGAGACTCAACATGCGCGGATTGATTTTGCTAATACTCACGCTAAGCTATGTGCAGCCTGCATTAGCGCTTGATCAACAAAAAATACTGGCATCACTTCAATCCGTGGTGATGATACGCGGCTACAACGACAAAGGCGGCGTTTCATACGGTTCTGGCGTAGTTGTTAACACTAACAAAGTGATTACCAATTGCCATATATTCCGCAGCACAAAACAGCCATGGATATCACGTGGCGAAGATACTTACATCATCACATCGGTGCAGGCTGACCGCTGGCATGATTTATGTCTCGTATCGACAGCAGACCTGCCGCTTAAACCCGCTCCATTAGGCAAGGGCAATGAAATCAAGAGAGGCCAGGAAGTGCTTGCGATCGGTCACTCCAATGGCGTACCTAATGCACTGACTTCGGCTGGCGTTGTTAAAACCACTTACGAATTTGAAGGCGGCCGTGTCATCAGGAGCAGCGCCAAGTTTTTAATGGGTGCCAGCGGTAGCGGTATTTTTGACCTGGAAGGCAATCTGCTGGGCATCAACACATTTAAAACCCCTGGACGCCCAGCCTACTTTTACTCGCTGCCAATTGAGTGGTTAGCCAACCTTGAGAAATTGCCGGTTGAAACCACTTTTCCAATTACCGGCAAGGCATTCTGGGAGGAAGAAGACAGCAACAAGCCATTTTTCATGCAGATTGCCATCCCGGAACTCAATGGCGACTGGCCCAAACTGGCACAGGTTGCTGAAAAGTGGCTGGCAATCGACCCTAAAAACACGGATGCCTGGTATGAATTAGGCTTTGCCAATGAGAATTCAAGCAAAAATAATGAAGCCAAAAAGGCTTATGAGCAATCAGTGGCTTTAGATCCAAACAATACTGACTCCCTGATTCGGCTGGGCATGCTGGCACAATCTGCCGGTGATAAAGAAGGTGTACGCAGCATCAATCTTGCGCTCACCAATATTAACAAAGACCTGGCGGCAGAATTCAATGCCATGATTGGCTGCGGCAGCGAATGCTGAATTAACATCCAACCCTTGCTCAATCAATAAAAAATCCCGGAAAATACACCGGGATTTTTTTATTTAAATAATATCGCTGTTCACTGATTGTTTATTATTCCTATTCGTGATTTTTATGCGTAAAATGGCGGATATTCAACCATTTGCATATAAATTGTTTTAAGGAAGCATATTTTGGCAACGTCATCATCAGCCGCTCAAGGCCAGGCAAACCCCTCTTCAGTATTATCACTACGCGTCCAGTCAATAAAAGAATCCCCTACACTTGCTATTACCGCTAAAGCCGGCAGATATAAAGCTGAAGGTCGCGACATTATTGGCCTTGCGGCAGGTGAGCCTGATTTTGATACTCCGCAGCATATTAAAGATGCCGCAAAAGCAGCCATTGATGCCGGTTTCACCAAATACACAGCCGTAGCAGGCACTCCTGGCCTGAAAAAAGCCATTGTCGCTAAATTCAAAAATGAAAACGGCTTCGACTATGCATTGAATGAAGTAATTGCCGGCGTTGGCGGTAAACAAACAATTTTCAATCTGTGCCTGGCTATCCTGAACAAAGGTGACGAAGTCATTGTACCGGCACCTTACTGGGTGTCTTATGCAGATATCGCACTGGTCGCTGAAGCCGTACCGGTGATTGTTGAATGCGGCATTGAACAAGGCTTTAAACTGACACCGCAGCAACTGGAAGCGGCGATCACGCCAAAAACCAAGCTGTTCATGATCAACTCACCTTCTAACCCTACCGGTGCGGTTTACACACTGGAAGAGTTAAAAGCTTTAGGTGAAGTATTACTGAAACACCCTCACGTATTTGTGGCAACTGATGACATGTACGAACACGTGAATCTGACCGGTAACAAGTTCTACAATATTCTGAACGCGACACCGGCATTGAAAGACCGTTGCATCGTGCTGAATGGCGTATCTAAAGCATACTCCATGACGGGCTGGCGTATCGGCTACGCGGCGGGTCCTGCCTACATCATCAAGGCGATGGAAATTCTGCAGTCTCAATCCACCAGCAACCCGACCTCTATTTCCCAAGTTGCTGCGCAGGCAGCGCTGGAAGGCTCACAGGATTGTATCGTGCCTATGGTAACCGCTTTCCGTGAGCGTCATCAATACGTGGTTGATCGCTTCAACACCATGCCGGGCTTAAGCTGCCTGATGGCTGGCGGCGCTTTCTACGCGTTTCCGGATGCACGCGGCGCGATTGATAGCTTATTCAAAGCCGGCAAAATCAAAGCGGCGACCGATATGGCACTGGCTGATTACCTGCTGGAAGAATTTAACGTTGCGGTCGTTCCAGGTTCGGCATTCGGTGCAGAAGGCTACTTCCGCATCTCATTCGCCACTTCGATGGATAACCTGCGTAACGCACTTGACCGCATCGAGCGCGCACTCAAATAAACCGCTGGTTCTATCTGCCGACTTAAGGGTCTGTTTCAACGATTACTCGCTTTGAAATAGGCCCTTAATTTTATCTACCGCCCCACCCGCTTTAATCCCCAGGCTGGTACCTACACCAGGCCCGAGAATCGCCGTACCTGCAACAGCGCCGGCCATGGCAGCCTTGGTAGGAAACACTGTCGGTTTATCAACGGTTCCGGAAACCTGCAGAGGAATAGCGGCCAAGCTGACGCCTTTTTTCAGCTCGACTTCCACCACGCCTTCAAGCTCCTTACTCGGTTTTACTTTCACCTCACCTGATGCCGCCAGCAAACCTGAGCGCATTTTAATGTCGTGCAAAACATACTGTTTGCCTTTTACGTTTAAAACTCCGGAAAACTCATCAAACTGCGTTTCGCCGCCACTGCTCTGCTTGGTTAGCAAGCCGGCTAATTTGACTAAGTCCAAGCCGTGCAGTACACCATCTTTTACATTGAATTTAAAATTGGCATTAAGGTTATCCTGCAATCCGGAAGCGTCTTTTGCAATGCTGGAAAAACCACTATCGCCGGATAAGCTACCGCTTAAATAAACCGATTTACTTACCATGCTGCTGGGTTCTTTTACAGACAGGTTATTCACTTGCAGCTTGCCTGATGCACGCCAGCCTTTAGACCATGATAACTTAGCATTGCCGGTCACTTTACCGTTATATAGCGCAAGATCAATCCTGGGAATATCGAGCTGACTACCTTTCAGGTACATCTCCAGCGACGCTTGCGTAACCAGCAGCGGCAACCCTGCCGGTAACATCCATCTCTCGGCATTTACCAGTATTGAATGCCCTTCGTCTTTAGGCGTCACATCGGCTTTCAAGGTACCATCAATCGTTTCCAGGCTTAACGACTCAAAGCTATTAGCGCTGGACAGATGTACATCCATGTTTAATGGCGGCAATTTAATACCCGGCCAGTCCAGCTGCAGCGCGCTTAGCGTTACCCGCTTCACATTGACAGCATCAGGCCCGGTACTGGCATCAGCATGGTCTTCCGGTAGTGCCGAGATAATATCCAGAGCCGCTTTTTTAATGATGGGATTAGTGATTTTGATTTCAATGATTTTAGTATCAGACAATAGCGAACCTAGGGTCGGGATGATGGCAACCTCATCCAGCTTGAGTTCCTCGTGTTCACCAACCGATATTTCCCTGGTGATGATGCGAGGCGTAGGAATCAGCAGCAATCGCCCCGAAGCGATTGTGACAGGCACGCCAATTCTTTCACTCGCGATGCGCTGCGCTTTATCGAGATAAGCCCGGACTGGAATGAAAAAAGGTATAACAATCAATATGCTAATTACTGCGACAAAGCCTATTAAAATTTTTTTAGTTTTTTTCATTAAAATTATCCATAAATTTGTCTACTAATGATTGACCAAACCCCGCTGTGTCAGTATTATAGCGCCTTCACCGATTCCTCAATAGCTCAGTCGGTAGAGCGCCGGACTGTTAATCCGTAGGTCCCTGGTTCGAGCCCAGGTTGAGGAGCCAAATACTTAAGCCCTGCATCAGTGCAGGGCTTAACTTCGAGTGACACCACCGATTCCTCAATAGCTCAGTCGGTAGAGCGCCGGACTGTTAATCCGTAGGTCCCTGGTTCGAGCCCAGGTTGAGGAGCCAGATTCAAAAAAGCCCTGATAACCTTCAGGGCTTTTTTATTTTCACCGTACAGCGGGCACGCAAACACTTGCGACAAGAAACACCACTGGCACTATCGTCACTTCCCTGCCAATCAGAACGCCATGACTGCCAGATGTTAAGTTAAGTAAAATTCCCGTGAATTTTAAATATTGCAAAGAACCGGGAAAGTTTAACTGTTATCATTTTATCTTGCTGATATAAAAATTATCACTATATAAACACTCACAATATTCGACGAGGCAATCATGTCCTGGAAAAACACAAATCTACGTTACGGCACTTTATCCATAGCATTGCATTGGCTAATGTTTCTATTAATGGTCGCTGTTTATGCAACCATCGAACTGCGCGAGCTTTTCCCTAAGGGCAGCGACCCGCGCGAAGCGATGAAGGCCTGGCATTTCATGCTGGGGCTAAGTGTACTGCTGCTTGTGACATTACGCGTTTATGCACGGGTTACGTCTGCGACCCCTGTCATCACTCCGGACCTTTCGCCTGCACAGCACCTTGCCGCCAAGCTCGGTCACCTTGCGCTTTATGGCTTAATGATTGCGATGCCGCTATTGGGCTGGCTGATATTAAGTGCCGCCGGAAAACCGGTTCCGTTTTTTGGCCTCGAACTGCCAGCACTGATAGATCAAAATAAAGAACTCGCAAAATCACTGAAAGAAATTCACGAAACTATCGGTGTTATCGGCTACTACCTCATCGCGGCACATGTGCTGGCGGCTTTGTATCATCACCACATCAGAAAAGATAACACCCTGACGAGAATATTGCCGTTAAGCAAATAAAACCATCCCCGGATATTTCGACTACGGGATATTTTCATGCATGAGTTGCCGAATCATGGCAATAAGAACCAACGCAGCTCATGCATGACAGACAATCCTTACTCATCCGCTTTCGGCTGCCACAACTTGAGTGTCAACGCATTAGAAACAACGCTGAAACTACTCAATGCCATCGCCGCGCCTGCAATCACAGGGTTTAACAAACCAAATGCAGCCAGTGGAATACCCACGACATTATAAACAAATGCCCAGAACAGGTTTTGCCGGATTTTGGCATAAGTGCGCCTGGAAATATCAATTGCATCGGAAACCAATGCCGGGTTTCCACGCATCAGGGTAATGCCCGCGGCATGCATGGCGACATCGGTACCGCTTGACATAGCTATGCCGACATTTGCCTCCGCCAATGCAGGTGCATCATTGATGCCATCCCCGACCATAGCCACCAAACCCGCATTCTGCTTTAATTCTTTAACGATATTTGCCTTGTCTTCGGGTAAAACCTGCGCATAAAACTTATCAATCCCAAGCTTCTTTGCAACATTCGATGCGCTGCCCTGATTGTCTCCGGAAATCAGCACGGTCAGAATTTCCTGCTGCTGCAAACTGGCAACTGCCCTGGCGGCAGTCGGTTTCAACGTATCGCCGAAAGCAAGCATCCCTAACAGCCGCGGTGCCTGATCCAACACGCAAAGCCATGACACGCTATACCCCTCGTTCTGCAATACATTCGCTTGTACCTGCAATGCGGCAATATCAATCGCCAGGTTCTGCATCAGGCTGGCATTACCTAAAGCAAGTTCCAACCCGGCCACCTTACCCTTCAAACCTTTGCCTGAAATGGCATGTAAGCCTTCTGCCGCCTGCAGCACCAAGCCTTTATCATGTGCCGCACTGATCACAGCTTTTGCCAGCGGATGTTCACTGCCGACCTGTAGGCTGGCAGCCATTGTCAGCACCTGGTTGTCATCATCAGCGACTGATACCAATTCAACCAGCTTAGGCCGCCCTTCCGTCAATGTACCGGTTTTATCGAAAGCTACGGTTTTTACGGCATGCGCAAGCTCCAGCGCCTCGGCATCCTTAATCAAGATTCCATGCCGCGCCGCCACACCTGTACCAACCATGATCGCAGTCGGCGTTGCCAGCCCAAGCGCACAAGGGCATGCAATGACGAGTACCGCCACAGAGTTCAGTATGGCAACCTGCCAATCTCCGCCGACCAGACCCCAGGCCATTAATGTAAGCAGGGCAATCACGATGACTACAGGCACAAAAACCGCGCTGACCTTGTCTACCAGCCGCTGTATAGGGGCTTTCTTGGCCTGCGCCGACTCTACCAGGCGCACAATGCGCGCCAGTACAGATTCATTACCCAGCGCCGTCGTAGTGACATACAGCAACCCTTCGCCGTTAATGGAGCCGCCGGTGACTTTATCCCCTGCTTTTTTCACGACAGGCAAGCTTTCACCGGTGATTAAAGACTCATCCACCTGGCTATCACCCTGCTTGATCACCCCATCCACAGCTACACGCTCGCCCGGGCGCACCATCACCAAGTCACCCAGCCTGACAGCTGCGATAGGAACTTGCAGCTCCTGATGATCTCGAATCACGCTGGCACGTTCTGGCCGCAGTGCATTCAGCGCACGAATTGCTTCGGTTGTTTTTGATTTAGCACGTGTTTCCAGCCATTTACCCAGCAAAACCAGCGTAATGACGATGGCAGATGTTTCGAAATAAAGATGGCTCATGTCGACATGCGCTGAATTTAACAGCAGGTAAACGCTTAAACCATAAGCCGCGGACGTGCCGATTGCGACAAGCAGGTCCATATTGCCGCTACCGGCTTTCAGCGCGTGCCAACCGGCCCTATAGAAGCGCCAGCCCAGCCAGAACTGCACCGGTGTTGCCAATGCCCATTGCAGCCAGCCGGAAATATGCCATTGCCAGAATGTCCAGCCCAGCCACTCGAAAACCATGCCCAATACCAGGGGTAAAGACAACAAGGTAGAAACAGCAACAGGCCACCAGCTATAGGCGGCAGCCTGAGTCTCCACCATGGAGGCCGGCTGTTCTATATCGAGATTTAACGGCTGTGCCTGATAGCCCGCAGCGACGACTGCAGCCACCAGCTTGTCAGGTGTAATTTCTTTTGCAGAACCTGTCACCTGTGCAGTCTCAAGTGCCAGGTTCACTTCCGCCGTGACGACACCCGGTACTTTCAGCAGGCTTTTTTCCACACGGCCGGCGCATGATGCGCAGGTCATGCCTTTTATTTCCAGTGTCCATTGCTCGTTTTTCTGTTCTTGCATAATCAAGTACTTTCTTTATCTACCGCATATTTAGTTTGATTATAGTCCACAGCGCATGTTTGCATCATGATTAACACTCATCATATATTTTTTGATTTAAGAGAAGTGTTTAAACATTCATTGGTTATAATTCACAGCACAAAAAACACCTTACCAGGAATATTACTTATGGCCGGCGCTAGTCTTTTAACCCTGATAGATGATATTGCAACCATACTCGACGATGTATCGGTCATGACAAAAGTTGCCGCGAAAAAAACTGCCGGCGTACTCGGGGATGACCTTGCCCTGAACGCACAGCAGGTAAACGGCGTGAATGCCGACCGCGAACTGCCTGTCATCTGGGCTGTCGCCAAAGGTTCAATGATTAACAAGGTGATCCTGGTGCCGCTGGCTCTGGCGATCAGCGCCCTTGCGCCATGGGCGGTCATTCCGCTTCTGATGCTGGGTGGCTTATTCTTATGTTTTGAAGGTGTAGAGAAGCTATACCATAAACTATTCCTTCATGAAGAAGCCAAGCACCTGGATCCGGGGCAGACAACCAACCCGAATGAAATTGTCACAGAAGAAACCGAGCAGGATAAAATCAAAGGCGCGATCCGTACCGACTTCGTATTATCGGCAGAGATCATCGTCATTACACTGGGAACAGTTGCTACAGTCTCTTTCAGCAACCAGGTCATGGTGCTGGTCGGCATTGCCATCATTATGACTGTTGGTGTTTACGGCCTGGTAGCGGGTATCGTCAAGCTGGATGATGGCGGATTGTACCTGGCGCAATTCAAAGGCGAGCATCTGCTTGCCGTATTGAAAAGAAAATTAGGGTTCGGTATCCTGAAATTCGCGCCTTACATGATGAAAACACTGTCAGTAGTCGGTACTGCCGCGATGTTTCTGGTTGGCGGCGCCATACTCACGCATGGCATACCGGCCATTCATCACTGGATCGAACACGCTGCAGAGGGTATGAACAATGGCTTTCTGCAATGGCTGGCACCGACACTGCTAAACGGTTTGTTTGGCGTTGCGGCTGGCGCACTTGCCCTGATGCTCGTAATCCCGGTTCAGCGTTTATTCAAACGCTGAAAACGCAAAACGGCATCACTTTTTGAATAACCTGAAACAAATACCGGCATTATAAAAAGATGGATATAACGACCGACCTCATAGGTTACTGCTCGGCAGCACTGACCACCACAGCATTTGTGCCGCAGGCGCTGCACTCGCTGAAAACCCGCGATTTATCGGGAATATCACTCCCTATGTACGGCATGTTCAGCCTGGGCGTGCTGGGCTGGCTGGTGTATGGGCTGCTGATTGGCAGCTGGCCTATCATTGTAGCCAACAGCATTACACTGATACTTGCCTGCATCGTGCTTTACCTGAAAATAAAACATCGATAGAACTTCAGTTCTGTTTCAGGAAACCTAAATCCATCAGTGCTTTTTGCAATTCAGTTGCCACAAGGCGATAGCCTTCTGCATTAGGATGAATCGGGTCGGCTTTAAGGCTGTTTTTTGCCAGTACGTCAGAAAACAGGTCTTCAATCAAAGGCGTATCGGTTTCTTCAGCCAGTTTTTCGTATAGCGGATGGTCTGAAAGCGCCCCGAATGCAGCGCCTACCGGGCTGAATTCCGGAATGGCAATTAATGCAGTCTGGATACTGCGGGCTTTGGTCTGATTCAGTATGGACTTGAGGTTATTCACTGTTTCAGGTTCCGGCACGTGTTTTAAAAAATCGTTACCGCCAAGCTCAACGATCAGCAGGTCAATCTTCTGCTCACCAGCCTCATGTGCTTCCAGCAAATATGCAAGACGTGCCAGGCCATCAGAAGACGTATTGCCGGGCACGCCTGCATTAATCACATTCCAGCCGGTATTGCCTGCAAGCAGGCTGGCATAGTCTTCCCCGCTGCCAGCGCCGGTTCCATAAGTAAGGCTGTCTCCCAGAATCACAACATTAGAAGTAGCCGGCAACGGAGCATGTTGGTAGTGCTTATCACATGCGGTTGCCGTGCATGCGATCAAACAGGCCAGCAATAAGCGTTTAAACATCACGGATATCATCAATCAGGCTTTATTTCCTTAACGTGTATACCAGTATATTATCACCTGCGGTAAAGCCGAATATAGCATTACCTCCGGCAGCGACTGCTACATACTGTACGCCGTCAATTTCGTAACTGATTGGCGGTGCATTGACGCCAGCGTCTGCTTTGCTCTGCCACAACAGGCGGCCGGTGCCGCTATTGTAGGCATTAAAGCTGCCATCGCCCTCTCCCATGAACAGTAAATCGCCACGGGTTGCCAGAACTCCACCCATCAATGGCTGCGCTGTTTTTATCTGCCAGCGGATTTTACCTGTCTGCAGGTTAATCGCAGAAACCGTGCCCCATCTCGGGTCTTTGGTAGGCTCTGACGATGCATAACGGATTGGCGGCAAACCATCTTTTGCCGGCTCTTCAACCAAGGTATATTTGATCGGCGCGTGGATTCCGGCAACATAGGCAGTCTGACTTTCATCATCCAAAGCACTTGGGCTCCAATTGGAACCGCCCAGAATACCTGGATAAAGCACCGTACCTTCTTTGGTCGCTTTCGCAAACAGGTTCTTTTGCGGCACAAAGGCTTCAGATTTCATGAGCAGCGCACCGGTCGCCCTATCGTTCACGTAATACCAGCCTGTTTTTCCCGCCTGGCCTACCGCGGGAATCTTCCTGCCATCCTTGACATAATCAAACAGCACCGGTGGACTTGCCAAATCATAACCCCACACATCATGCGGCACCTGCTGGTAATGCCATTTGAGCTTGCCGGTTTCGGTATCCAGCGCCACGAGCGAAACGGTATATAAATTATCGCCGGGACGTGAAATATCGTTCATCTGCGGCGATGGATTGCCGGTGCCGAAAAACAGTGTATTGGTCTTGATATCAATTGCAGGGGTACTCCAGGCAGACCCTCCGCCATAGCGCCAGGCATCCGGGTGGTTTCTGGCATTTTCCTTTTCTGCAGCAATGTCTCTATTAAGCGAAATACCATCTGAAGTTGCTGCTGCAAAAACGCCTTCCCAGCCCTGAGATGGAATCGTATCAAACTGCCACACGCGATTACCGCTATTCACATCGTATGCAGCGAGAAAACCCGGGCGGCCATACAGTCCGCTCACGCCGATTACAGCGCCTAATGGCGCATCGATCCGCGGCGTATCCACGTGCAGGCCGTAACCAACACCGGTAACCCCTACAATAACTTTGCCGTGATACACAACCGGTGCCATCGCGATGCCAATGCCAGTACCGCCATAAGTATCTTTCTGGCTTTTTGCATCAGCCTTGCTTAATGAACCGGTATTCTCAGTCAATGCGGTATCGTCCGCGACATTGATATCCCATATCTTTGCTCCGGTTCTTGCATCAAGTGCAACAAGCCTTGCATCTACTGTGCCAATGAACACCTTGCCTTCGCTGACAGCCACCCCTCTATTGGCCGGACCGCAGCACAGTTTCCAGTTGGCTTTGCGCTCATGCCGATAACGCCATAACTCTTTCCCGGTTCTGGCATCCAGCGCCACCACATGATTATAGGGCAGCGACACATACATCACGCCTCCTGCAACAATAGGCGTGGCCTGGAAACTGGCAGCAACGCCGGTTTTAAACTGCCATGCCAGACCAAGCTTTTCAACATTCGCAGTGTTGATCTGGGTGAGCGGGGACATGCGCTGGTTTGTGTAATCGCGCCCGAAGCTTGGCCACTCTTTACTATCGGTGAAATGTTTAGCTGCTACTCCGGCACAAGCTGCAAGTGTCATCGTACTGAACGCCAGCATAGACGTTACCAATTTTTTTGATTTGAACATTGCATGGGCTTTCTGGTTAATATCAGTTGTTTATTGTTTGAGTATACCGATTTGTATACTCTTTGCCAATTGCAAAAAATACTAAAGAACAGGCATATTAAAACGCCAGGCCTACTAAATTTGAGTTAGGGTTATACTAGGCTGCAAACAAATAAGGAATGTATATGAACGATCGTATTCAGCAAATCCTCAATCAAATCACAGAACTTGAAGATGATTTGCGTGTTGCATTAAACGAGCAGCAAACCAGCATGTTTTTCCAGATAAAAGGCAAGCGCGTGGAATTCGAGCAGTCGATCAAAGAAACGCATAAACGATTAAAAATCAACTTTTTTCGCTGGCTTGTCACTTACCGGCCGCAGAACCTGATTACCGGCCCTATCATTTATTCCATGATTATCCCGTTGCTGATTACGGACTTCTTTGTAACCTTCTACCAGTTCACCTGTTTTCCAATTTACGGCATTAAACGGGTACGTCGCAGCGATTACATCGTCTATGACAGATTACAGCTTAACTACCTTAATTTTATCGAAAAATTTCATTGCACCTACTGTGCGTATGGCAATGGCATGATTGCTTATGTTGCTGAAGTGATTGCCAGAACCGAGCAATACTTCTGCCCGATCAAACATGCAAGAAAAATATTAGGCACCCATTCGCGCTATGATAGATTTCTGGAATATGGCGATGCTGTGGATTATCAAAAAAAACTCGAAGAATATCGCTGCGCTTTGGAAAATGAAAAAAGCTGATTCAATAGCGGGTGCTTTTATAATTAGTACCGAAAAACTCCATCATCAGAAAATCCTCCAGGCCGGCATTATCTTCCGGCCGCGCTGACTGTACGACTGAACGGCCAAGCCGGTGAGACTCCCAGTTAAAATCGCCGTCATAATGCTCACGTATCAATTCAATCATGCGCCTGATCATCAGCAGGCGCACATCCTGCCCACCGCTTGCCTCCACCTCGTAGAACTGCCGTCTGGAACTGGTGTAATCATTAGTCCAGCCTCTGAAGGCAAAAGTAGCATTACGGGGACTCAGGCTGGTAATTTCAAAAATACCGTTAGTGCCATATTTAAGGTTACTCTTAACGCGCTCATCCCTTAATTGCGCTTCAGTCGGGCCACGCTCACGCGCGGCAGCTTCTGCGTTAATCTGGGCAGCCACCGATTCTGAATCCACGCGTTTTGCCTGCATCGCCTTTACATAAGCAGCCATATCCGTGTACTGCTGCTCTACCGGCAACTCCTTAACTTCAGGCTCTTTGGCAGTACGCTTGTTCAGCTCTGGTTTAACTTTTGGCTCAGGTGGCGTTGGTACGACGAATCGCGGCTTTTTATCTGGAGCCGGTTTCCGCGCGATTATTTTAGGGGCAGCCGCTTCTGGTTCGGGCTTGTTCACCTGCGGCAGAGGCTCCACGGCTGGCTGCTGCAACTCCTGTACCGGCTCGACCACCTGGCTGGGCATTTTAAGCGGAGCCAGACTTACCTCAATGGCGCGCGCCGGTGCAGATGGCGGGTTATCAAACTTGATCTGCGGCACCGCAAAAAAAATCAAGGCGTGCAATAACAGCGAAAATACAATTGCAAGCAGCGTATTACGGCTGATCCTGATATTGAAATGCTGATCAGTGCTATTTGCCTTCAAGCTCAGTTCAGATAAGTGAGCAAAGCTATGATTCAAATTGTGAGTGTGGTTATCAAGCCGCATGAATGTCTAAAAACGCATATCCTGCCAAGTTTTTTCAAGGCGCTTAATCGAGACGGGGAAAGGCGTTTTTAGTTCCTGCGCAAATAGCGATACACGCAGTTCTTCAATCAACCAGCGGAAATCCAGCAGTTGCTGCGGAATATCCAGATGCGCCTGATTCAATGCATTGATTTTATCCTGCCATTTTTGCCAGATCAAACCGACACTGCCGGCATTCTTGCCATCGCGCTCCGGATTAGCCGGGTGTTTTTCGATACGCAAACGCAGTGCCTTTAAATATCTCGGGATACTTTGCAGATACTCCCAGGGGGTCTGGCTAAAGCAGCCTTTGTACACCAGCAAGCCCACCTGCTGTTCCAGGTCACGCTTTAATCGATTGACGGTTGTCGACATCTGGCCTTGTTTCTGCATCAGCAGCTGATACTCGGTCGCAATTGCCTGTGCCTGCCTTGCCGCCGCCTCTGTCACTGCCGGCAGCCTTGTCCGGGCACGCTGTTTCAGTTTCATGAAATCAGCATTGGTTCTTGGTAAATCATCTTCACCGATAAACGCGCGATCAGCAATTGCAGTAATCATGTCTTCGCGTAAATCATCAGGTGACATGACATTGCGCAGCGCTAATGCGTATTGGTTAAAATTCGGCAGGCTTTTTTCCAGCTGCTTCATCTGCTCTTTCAGCTCAAAACGCATCAGGCGGCAAACGCCTTTGCGATGGCTCTGCTCTGCCTCATCCTCGGTGTCAAACAGCTTCACCGAAACGGTATCCATGTCATCTTCCAAAGCCGGATAGCCTGTCACCTTCAAGCCATCGCGCTCAAAGCTCAGGGTTTGCGGCAAGTCACCAAAGTCCCATTGTTTCAGGCCGGTCTTTTCAATGTCTGGTGAAGTATTGCGGAAAGTAAGCTGCGCAGCTGAGCCCAGCTGTTTTTTCAGCGCATTCCAATCACGCCCCATCGCCAGCTCGCGTCCTGCATCATCGATTACACTGAAGTTCATCAGCAGATGTTCAGGAGTTGCATCCGTCCAGTCTTCGGCAGAAATCTTCAATGTCGTTTCATGCTGGATATGTGCTGCCAGGGCAGGCTTGATGGCACTCTCACCTACTTTGTTTTTATCGAGGAATCCTGTTACGAATTCCGGCACCGGTACGCATACGCGGCGGAAAGTTTTAGGCAGTGCCTTGATCAGGTACGTTAACTTTTCACGCAGCATGCCCGGCACCAGCCACTCGGTCTGCACCGGATTCAACTGATTCAGCAATGCCAGCGGAATCGTCGCGGTCACGCCATCCAGCACATGGCCGGGTTCAAAACGGTATTTAAGCGAAACTTCAACGCCGTCAAGCATGATCTTTTCCGGGAACTGCACGGCGGTGATCGCATCTGCGCCATGGCGCATCAGGTCGTCACGCGTCAGGTATAGCAATTTAGGGTTAATTTTCTCGGCTTCTGCACGCCATTTTTCAAAACTGGCGGCATTATAAATATCGGCAGGAATCTTGGCATCGTAAAATGTAAACAGCTGATGCTCATCTACCAGTACATCCTGCCGGCGCGCCTTGTGTTCCAGTTCTTCCACCTCGGCGATCAGGCGTTCATTTGCCGTGAAAAAAGCCGCGCGTGTATCGAACTCACCATTGGCAAGCGCCTCACGGATAAAAATCTCGCGCGATTCTTTAGGGTCAATCGGCCCATAATGGACACGTCGCTTAGGAATAATCGTCAAGCCGTACAGGCTCACACGTTCCCACGCGTTCACCATGCCCATTTTTCTATCCCAGCGCGGGTCTGAATAATGGCTTTCGGTCAGGCCCCGTGCTAAAGGCTCGATCCAGTCCGGCTCGATTTTGGCTACACAGCGCGCATACAGCTTGCTGGTGTCGACCAGTTCCGCGGCGATGACCCATTTCGGGCGCTGCTTTTTAAGTGTAGAGCCGGGGGCGATATGAAAACGGATGCCGCGTGCGCCTGCGTAAGACTCGCTTTCCCCATCTTTAAAACCGATGTTGCCGAGCAAGCCAGCCAACAGAGCTTTATGGATCTGCTCAAAATCCGCCTCTTTTTCATTAAGCTTGAATTCCATCTCGGATACGATATCCAGCAACTGGCCGTGCAGTTCACGCCATTCTTTAAGCCGCAGGAAGGACAGGAAATTGCTATGGCACTGGTTGAGCAAGTCTTTATTGGATTTTTTCGTTTTCAGTGCATTGTCAAAAAAGTCCCATAATTTGAGATAGCTCATGAAATCGGAGCCTTCACCGGCAAATTTAGCATGCGCGTTGTCTGCGGCCTCACGCTTATCCATCGGCCGTTCGCGCGGGTCCTGAATGCTCAGCACACTGGCAATAATCAGGATTTCTTTTAAACAATGCTCACGCTTGGCGGCTAGAATCATGCGCCCTACGCGCGGGTCCAGCGGCAGCTTGGCCAGCTGCAAACCGGTTTCGGTAATCTGGCGGTGGGCATCCACAGCACCCAGCTCCTGCAGCAACAGGTAGCCATCTGCAATCAGCCTGGAGCTTGGCGCCTCGATAAATGGAAACTCGGTGACATCGCCCAGACGTAAAGCTGCCATGCGCAGGATGACGGCAGCCAGTGAGCTGCGTAGAATCTCCGGCTCGGTAAACTCCGGGCGACCATTAAAATCCTGCTCTGAATACAGGCGCACGCAGATGCCGTTTGAAACACGGCCGCAGCGCCCCGCCCTCTGCTTGGCTGCTGCCTGGCTGATTTTCTCGATCTGCAATTGCTCGACCTTGGCACGCGGACTATAGCGATTGACGCGCGCCAAACCGGCATCGATCACATATTTGATACCCGGTACAGTGAGTGAAGTTTCCGCCACGTTGGTCGCCAGCACTATGCGCCGACTGCTGTGGCTCTTGAAAATCTTCTGCTGGTCTTCAATGCTCAGCCGCGCAAACAGCGGCAACACTTCAATATGTTTGAGCTTGGCAGAACGGCCCTGATATTTACGCAGGTGGTCAGCCACATCACGAATCTCGCGCTCTCCCGGCAAAAATACCAGAATGTCACCATCACCCTGTCGCAGCAAGTCATCGGCGGCATCCAGAATCGCTTCTTCAATCGCCTCTTCTTCTTCGTCTTCTTCCAGCCAGCGCGCTTCGGTTTTAGCTTTGCGCGCTATACCAAATATGGTCTCGTCTTCAAGATCAAACTGTGCGTTTTCCGCCTCGGCAATTTCCCTGGCACGAAAACCTGCCGCCCCCAATGGGCGATAGCGAATTTCAACCGGATAAGTGCGGCCTGAGACTTCAATCACCGGGGCACCGTTAAAATGTTTGGAGAAACGATCAGCGTCAATCGTGGCGGAAGTGACAATGATTTTTAAATCCGGGCGCTTTGGCAAAAGCTGTTTCAGGTAACCCAGCAGGAAATCGATATTGAGGCTGCGTTCATGCGCCTCATCGATAATAATCGTGTCATAGGCATTGAGGAATTTATCGCCCTGGGTTTCTGCGAGCAGAATACCGTCAGTCATGAGCTTAACGTAGCTGGATTCTGACAGCTTATCGTTAAAACGCACTTTATAGCCAACAACCTCACCCAGTGGGCTCTTGAGTTCCTGTGCAATACGGCTGGCTACCGAGCGCGCTGCAATGCGGCGCGGCTGGGTGTGGCCGATCAAGCCCGAAACGCCACGGCCCAATTCAAGGCAGATTTTCGGTAATTGCGTTGTTTTACCGGAACCGGTCTCGCCGCAGACAATCACCACCTGGTTTTTAATAATGGCCGCGGAAATTTCATCCTTCCGGCCACTGACCGGCAGTTCCAAAGGATATTCCGGCTTGGGCAGGCTTGCCAGCCGCTGCTGATATTTTTTCTGCGAAACATGCAGCTTCTGCACAACTTCATTGACCAGGCGCTGCGCCCTGGCCAGCGACTTCTCGTCGCCTGATTTTTGCAGGGTTTTGACTTCCTGCATCTTGCGACGCAGCACATAGCGATCTGCCAGCATGCAAGCCTGTAGTGCTGTATCAAAATTTGCGGGGATTAACTGTAGCGGTTTACTTTCATTCATAGATGCGAATTTTATCATGTCATGGCCGTCAGCTTTACTCAATCGTAGCCGGCATCAATAAAAGTATGCGCAAAACCCTTACGGCAATTGAGGTCATGGCTCCAGAGTGCTACTATCAACTTTCAAAATCAAAATATCCAAGTTAAAAGATGATTGCCCTTCTGGAAGCCAAACGTGCAGGTTTACTTAAGAAATCGCATTGGGCGAACAATCTGCTGGCGGGTATCATCGTTGGCATTGTGGCGCTGCCGTTAGCTATGGCTTTTGCCATCGCAAGCGGTGCAAAACCGGAGCAAGGCATCTACACGGCAATCGTCGCCGGCGGCATCAGTTCGTTAATGGGCGGCAGCCGCCTGCAGATATCAGGACCTACCGGCGCGTTCATTGTGATTCTGGCTGGCATTACGGCCAAATACGGCATTGCCGGCTTGCAAATGGCTACCTTGATGGCCGGTATCATCCTGCTGATTATGGGCCTGGTGCGCTTTGGCGCTGTCATCAAATACATCCCCGCCCCGGTAATCGTTGGCTTTACCAGCGGCATCGCGGTCATTATCTGGGTTGGTCAATGGAAAGATTTTCTCGGTCTGAAGCCGGAACCGGGCGCAGAGCATTTTCATGAAAAAATCTGGGATCTAGCGGTTGCGCTGCCTAGCCTGCATCCCGAAACGACACTGCTGGCAGTGTTCACGCTGCTACTGGTCATTTATTCGCCCAGGCTTTTTAAACGCATTCCCTCCCCGTTAATTGCCATGGTGGCAGCTACGGCCATACAGGCGGCTTTCGAGTTTAAAGGCGTCGCTACGATAGGTTCGGCTTTTGGCGGTATTCCGCAAAGTTTACCCAGCTTCCAATTCCTGCCTATTCGTTTTTCGCAAGTGCTGCAGCTAATCGGGCCTGCTTTTACCATCGCATTGCTAGGCGCTATTGAGTCACTGTTATCCGCGGTGGTTGCCGATAGCATGACCGGCACCAGGCACGACGCCAATCAGGAGCTGGTTGGCCAGGGTTTCGCCAACATTCTTTCCCCGTTGTTTGGCGGCTTCGCCTCTACCGGCGCCATTGCACGAACAGCCACCAATATCCGTAATGGCGCATCCAGCCCGCTGGCGGGCATCGTTCACACTTTAACGCTGATTATTATCGTGATTGTCTTTGCGCCATTAGCCGCGCACATTCCACTATGTGCCTTATCTGCAATATTATTTGCAGTCGCCTACAACATGAGTGAAATGCATCGTTTCTGGCATCTGGCGCGCACAGCACCGCGCGCCGATGTCGCCGTACTTCTGATAACCTTTCTGCTCACGATATTCACTGACTTGGTAGCCGCAGTCAATATCGGCGTAATGCTGGCGGCGCTGTTGTTCATGAAACGCATGAGTGAAGCGGTAAGCATCCATCACCAGACTATAGATGAGCTGGTGCGGGAAACCGGGGATTCCCATTTCATATTGCCAGAGAATATAGCAGTTTACAGTATGGAAGGCCCATTCTTTTTTGGTGTAACCGAGCGTTTAATGAGTGCGCTGGAACATGCGCATACCCATGCCGACATCCTGGTACTGCGCATGAAGAACGTGCCGATTATTGACGCATCGGGTTTGCAGGCTTTTGAAGAGCTAATGAAAAACTGTGAACGCAATCATACCCGGCTGGTGCTGTGCGAAGTGCGCCAAAATATTATGGAGAAAATGGCCCGTTCAGGCATCACGCAGAAAATTGGCGCAAAAAACATCATCAGCAACATCCAGTCTTTAGCAGTTCCGCTCTGAATTATTTCCATATCTGGCATGGATTACCCTAAACAATCATGCGCTTATCAGCCTATTGCGAACTTGGTGTGATGCATTTGCCATTAAATCAATGACTCCACAGTTTTTGTGGATAACTTTGTGGGCTGCATGGGGATAGGCGCGCTAACTTACTGGCATCGCTAGGAAACTGCCAATAGTAGAAACTTTATACATAAAATTGTAAACACCTGACGTGAACCTGCATCGGCTTCATCGCGCAAAATCCTGCAAATCAATTAAACCGGTTGCATTACAGCATGATGGCAGCCGTGGGTTAAAATACATGGGTTCTAAACCCTTCACCCCTTGGAATTCGCGCAGTGGAATTAGTTTACATACTTGGCCGTTTAATATTTTCTGTCACCTCCAACGTCTATCAAAAAAAATTATCACACCAAGGCCTGCACCCCTTTTATATTGTAGCGGCAACTTATTTTGTCTTAAGCCTGATCTCGGCACCATTATTATGGATGATCAATGCCGGTGAACTCAGCAATGCATTCTGGCTCAATGTGCTGCTTGCGTCGCTTCTGGATGTTGGGGGCTGGCTGTTCCTGGTAATGTCATTATCTAAAACCGACCTGTCCGTTTTTGGTCCGCTCAACGCTTATAAAGTAGTCTGCTCGCTGTTGCTGGCAATTATATTCCTCAACGAAATTCCAAGCGCCCAAGGCCTCGCCGGCGTCATTACCATCATGGCCGGAAGTTTTTTCCTTACCCCTCCATCAAGCCAGATACATGCCAACAGGATGCTCAATCTATTGAAAGACCAAGGTGTCCAGGCACGCTTTCTTTCAATCGCGCTGTTTTCCATAGGCACAATCTTTCTAAAGAACTCGGTTGTTTATGGAGGAGCTTTGGAAACAGTGATATTTTGGTCATTGACAGGATTTCCGCTGGTACTGATAAGCAACCTGCTGTTTTTAAGCGGTGGAATCAGATGCGGCTTGCAAACATCGGGGAAGCATATCCATACCATCTTCATGATTGGCATCATGGTATTTGTAATGCAGTATTTCACACTGCTGCTGTTATCCGGAATGCTGGTTGCCTATGCTCTCGCACTGTTTCAGCTAGGCATGGTCATTCAGGTTTTTGTTGGCTATAAAGTCTTTAACGAACAACATATCACGAGAAAACTGCTGGCGTGTTTAGTGATGATGGCTGGTAGCATTCTTGTGCTTATCGCCTGATTTTAATACCAAGGCCATAGATCGGCAGAATTAGCCTGATGAGTTATCAATGTGATCAAGCAGCTTGTGTTCTAGTGCATATCTGCACACATCGTACACACTGTTAAGCGACAGTTTCTGGAAAATGCGTGCTTTATACGTACTGACAGTTTTTAAGCTGAGATTAAGCCGTTCTGAAATCTCCGTAATGGTTTTGCCTGAGGCCAGCTTCAGGAACACCTGATATTCACGGTCCGACAACAGGTGATGCTGCTTAACCGGCGCAGTATGCATGCTTGAGAGTGCCAGCTCTTCCGCTACGTCTTCTGTAATGTACATGCGCCCTGAAGCGAGCCGGTTGACCGCATGGACCAATTCAGAGGCTGCGTGGTCTTTGCACAGGTAGCCCGAGGCGCCTGCACGTATAGTGCGAACCGCATAAATATCCTCTTTGTGCGAACTGATGACCAGAATCCTTAAACCAGGCTGCTCCTGATGCAGCTGCTGTATGAGTTCTATGCCATTCTTGCCCGGCATCAGCATGTCCACCAAGGCGATGTCGTAACTGCCCTGGCGAACCGCTGCCAGCAGTCCGTGTCCATCGCCCGCCTCTGCAGCTACGGTATAAGCCGGATTGGAAGACAGAATGTACTTGAGCCCTTCACGGATCAGGGGATGGTCATCGGCGATGATAATGCGTTTTGTCATGGCTACATGTCTTAGAGTTTAAGAGCTGAGTTGATTCAAAATCACAGATTTAATTATTCGCAAACGCCATCAGCAAGCGGGTTAAGCCCCGGCTTACTGATGATTCCATAATATTTACTGTTTGCTGGCCGTCCACGCCTCGATTTCAAATCTGCGATTTGGCTCAAGGCAGCGAATCAACGCTTCATCACGTTTGGTTTGCTGACATTCGATCAAAGGCTGCGACTTGCCTGCACCCTGTATGCTGATCTGTTCAGCAGCGATATTCTTTCTGATCAGGTATTGCCGAATAGCTTCAGCACGCTGTTCCGACAGCCTCTGGTTGTAAGCATCATCACCAAGGCGATCTGTATGCCCCACGATCTTCAACTGGGTAATTTCACCACCTGCCAGTAACTGTTCAGCCACCTTATTCAGTTTTTCAATACCTCCCGGCCGTAAATCACTGATATTCGACTTGTCAAATTCAAAAATACCGTCCGCAGCGATTCTGATACGAACCACTTCCGGCCCTGGAACAGCTACAGACTTTTCAACAACCCTCTCAACTACAGTCTGGACCGGCACTGGTTCCGGTTTAAGCAAGTCCGCACACGATTCCGGCTGCCAGTAAGTGTTGCGCAGATGCATGTCAGGTGCATAAATAATTTTGTACTGACAAGTCTGCACGGCAGCATCAGGGCCTTTGCGGAAATTAAATACATAATCCCACTCGCGAACGCCAACGATACCCTCGCTAAAATGCGGCCTGCCAATCAGTGAGTAAATGTTGTCTTTGGTCATTCCCGGGGCGACTCGACGTAAATTATCTACATTTGGGTCCACCGCCTCTTTTAACCAGGCACTTTTAGCGTCCGGAAAAACAATCTTGTCGTTAGTTCCGTCTTCTGATAACTTGCTGCCGGATGTCGCGCACCCCTGCAGCACCGTTGTAGCTGCAATTAAAGCCGCAATCAAACCGGTCTTTAGCTGATTATTGATATTTTTCATGTATTAAGATTCCCTATTCTATTTAGCAGGTGATGTTTAAATTACGCTTACCAGTGGATTCCCACACCGACACCTGCTCCCACTTTGCCGCGCGTATTGGCGGAACCGTTGAAGTTCACAACCCAACGTCCATTCTCAGAGAAATTAGAAACACCTACCGCAACAGCAGATTGACCTTCATAATGACCGACACCGGCAGTCAGCATGGCCTTGCCTGGCAGTACTGACTGAGGCATGCTGGCCATTGCCATTGAAGCAGCAGAGCCTGCACTGGCATCTTTATCCACTTTGTCAATTTCAGAACGCAGGTTATAAAACTGATTGCTGAAATACTGGTTAGATTGGGTTATTGCGGCATCAAGCTGACGTACGTTGACAGCATCAGTGTCTGCAGTGCCGCCAGCCACATTCGTAATTTGCCGTTCGTTTCCGGCTGACCCCACAGATACCGCGCCTGCGGTAGAGTTCACGGCCGTATTGCTGTATCTCTCGGTAGCGCCATTCATACCTGCCCTGCTTGCCTGTGAGCCTGCGCCAAGAGCTACGCCGCCGTCTGAAGTTACCGTTGCCGCGTTACCCAATGCGGTACCTTGCTGCGCTGTCAGCGCGATTGCATTGTCACCGAATGCCGCACCGCCATTACCAGCCTGCGCTCCGGCACCCACCGCAACAGACCCGGTAGCCACAGCTCCGGTGCCGATAGCGATCGAATTAAGCCCGCTGGAAGTGGAGTTCTGCCCGATAGCGATTGCACCGTCCTGCGTTGCCTGGCTATTGTCGCCAATCGCTACACTGCCATCACCGCTGGACAATGCCCGCGGCCCCACGGCAACGCTCTCGGCACCGGTTGCTGATGAATCTGCAGCCGTAGAGTTGGCATGGAAATATTTAACGCCGCCGCCATTTACAATATTATCGATACGCAGGTTGGTTTCAAAAAGCTGTGAACCATTGACGGCATCAGTACTGGTTGCGCTCAATGCACCCTGATGCAGATTGGTCAGCGTAGTGCCGCCAGTCACACCGCCATCAGTAGATACCGGGCCTGCCAGGCTGATCGTATCCTTGCTTGCACTGTCATACTTGACTGCCAGGGCATCAAGGTCGCTTACACCGGCCTGCACTGCATCCAGCTGGCTTTTATTCACGGCATCATTAGGGTCTATGCCATCGGCAACATTATGGATTCGTACCGGGCCTGCGCTGCTTCCTACCAGCGTCACATCATTGGATGGCACCAAAGGCGTTGCCACGCCGTTAGCATCTGAATATTGCAGCGGGGCATTGGTCTGCAAGGTTGTAATGGCATCGCCAACATTAGTCTGTGTTGTGCCATAAACATTATAAGACGGTGCCGATATGATCCCTGTAGTGGAGTCATAAACCGCGCCGCCGCCCAGGTTGGTCGCGGTGCTGGTACCAAGGTTGTCGATATTGGTCGTAAAACCCTGGGTAATATTGTAAAGCTGGGAACCGTTAACGGCATCGCTACTATTCACGCTGATGTCACCTTTTGCCAGATTAGTGATTCTGGTGCCGTTGGTTGTTCCACCATCAGTGGTTAATGCGCCTTCGAGCGTGATCAGTGACTTTTCAAGCAGAAGCCCGGTATCATATTTAACTGCGCCATCATTGATCGCCTGCAATTGAGATACATTCACGGCATCGGTCGCTGCCGAACCGGCGGCAACATTGGTGATGGTTCTTTCACTACCACTTGACCCGACTGAAACTTCCCCCGCACTGGTTTGCGGTGCCGTTAATCCGTAGGCGCTGTAATTTGTGACAGCGCCAATAGTGGCGACTGAGCCTGCACCGAGTACAACACTGTTAGCGACATTGGCACTGGCACCGCTGCCGATGACTACAGAATCAGTACCACCTGCACCGATTGTGGCATTGGTACCGATCGCGATTGCGTTTAACGCGGCAGCGTCGGTAGCGGCGGCATTACCGATAGCAATCGAATTGATTTCGCCTGCATCGGCAACAGTACCATTGCCGAGTCCGGTAACCTGGTTACCGCCGAATGAAATGCCCTTAGGCGTATTCAGTTGGAAGCCATCAGCTGTCGTCTGGCAGGTTGGGTCGGCCGTAGGGTCAACCACATTGCCGCTGGTATCCAGCACATTCAATGCGATCGGGTCTCCCGCGGCAATGCTGGATAAGGTGTTCTGCAGATTTGTCTGCAAGCCTAAAAGAGGAAACAATAATGAAGTCAAAGTGCTATCTAATGCTCCTGCAATTGGCACTACTGCCTGACCAACAATATCAGTTACGACTGATTTTGGCAGACTGACACCGGTACAAGCACTCACCAACGCTGCATTCACCGCTCCTGTGTTAGTTGCGAACGCTGCGGCCACCAGGGTATAAATTATTTTATTCGGATAAATTTTCACTTTGATCCACTCTTTTCAAAATTTTCAATAATTAATTGAGCTTTTATTCAAGTATTCACAAAAATGAATTTGATATAAAAGCCTTGAGTAATTATCTGATTTTGCACAGATCAAAGAAGTCGGATGAACTCTGATTTACTTGTAAGGATATGCGTAATGAAGCTTGTAAGAATAATCCTACAAATCATCATCAGGCTGCCGGTTAGGGCTTTAAGGAGATGACATGCCAGCAAGCTTTATTAAATGAAGTCAGTGCAATCTGCTTGCATGATGAAAGCGAAAATGCCTGTTAATTGAATGCGTTATCAGTAGCGTCAAGCAGATGGTTTTCCAATGCATAACGAACAATATCAAAAGCGTTGTTGAATGCCATTTTCTCATTGATCCGGGTTTTATAAGTACTCACGGTTTTCAGGCTTAAATTAAGCTCTTCCGCGATCGCGGTCATAGTTTTGCCTGAGGCCAGCTTCAGGAACACCTGATATTCACGGTCCGACAACAGGTGATGCTGCTTAACCGGCGCAGTATGCATGCTTGAGAGTGCCAGCTCTTCCGCTACGTCTTCTGTAATGTACATGCGCCCTGAAGCGAGCCGGTTGACCGCATGGACCAATTCAGAGGCTGCGTGGTCTTTGCACAGGTAGCCCGAGGCGCCTGCACGTATAGTGCGAACCGCATAAATATCCTCTTTGTGCGAACTGATGACCAGAATCCTTAAACCAGGCTGCTCCTGATGCAGCTGCTGTATGAGTTCTATGCCATTCTTGCCCGGCATCAGCATGTCCACCAAGGCGATGTCGTAACTGCCCTGGCGAACCGCTGCCAGCAGTCCGTGTCCATCGCCCGCCTCTGCAGCTACGGTATAAGCCGGATTGGAAGACAGAATGTACTTGAGCCCTTCACGGATCAGGGGATGGTCGTCGGCGATGATAATGCGTTTTGTCATGGCTATTGCTCTATCTGCTCTAATTGCTCAAATAAAGGAATATCCACCTCGATTCTGGTTCCGCAGCCCGGAGTACTCTCCACCACAAACTCCCCGCCCAAAGACCTGACACGCTCATGCATGCCTATCATTCCAAATCCATTCTTGCTGCAGGCATCCGCTGTAAATCCAATGCCATCATCCTGTATGATCAGTAAAAATTTATGTTCCATCTTGAAAATTTGAATTTCAACCTGCTGTGCCCTGGCGTGCTTGGCAACATTGGTCAGGGACTCCTGCACGATGCGAAATAAAGCTGTTGCAAGCTTATCGTCGAGTACAAACTCATCATGCGACATGGTAAGCAAACACTTGATGCCGGAACATAGCGTGTATTTTTCGACGTGCGACTGTACCGCCGCATTCAAGCCAAGTACATCAAGCATGCCGGGGCGCAGATTCTCCGATATTGAACGGGCCGTGTCCGCTACCTGATCCAGAACGCCCAATAGGGAGTTTAATCTTTCTTTAAGGAATTTATCCTCAAGATTATTGCACTCAGATAATCGGGCAATATCCATTTTCATTACCGTAAACGCCTGGCCCATTTCATCGTGCAACTCGCGTGCTATCCTGGTGCGCTCCTTTTCCCGAATATCTTCCAGATGTGCGGATAGATTCTGCAGTTTTTTCTGGCTTAAACGCAGCTCATCTTCGATCTCCTGGCGCTCCAGGATTTCTATTTCAAGTTTGCGGGTTCTGGCCTTTAACTTAGCCTCAAGATCGACACGCAAATGCCGAAGTTCAATATGCGTCTGAACACGGGCGAGTACTTCTTCAGCAAGATATGGTTTGTTGATGTAATCTGAAGCACCCAGCTCGAACCCTTTCAGCAGGGATGACTTCTCATGCAGGGATGAAAGAAAAATTATAGGAATACCAGACGTAACAGGATTAGCCTTTATGCGACGGCACACTTCGTAACCGTCAATATCCGGCATTTTAATATCCAGCAACATCAGGTCCGGCTGCCGCCTGAGTACTGAATGTAAGCCCATAGCACCATCCTGTGCCAGTCTTACGGTGTAACCGGCATCCGTTAAGATGTGCTTTAGAAGCTGCAGCGATTCTACTGTATCGTCAACAATCAGAACCTCACCAAGGGTTCGTGCCTCAAGATCAATACGCAAATTCATACCTTTATGATTCAATTAAAAGTCCAATATTCCAAGTACATTCCATAGGCGTTTATATTGCAAGGAGCTATTCAGCATGGATAAATAAACCGCAAGTTCCGGCTGTTCGTCTTCCACCTCACGAATTACCTGACCTATCATTTTCATATCAAGCTGCATGGCTGCATCTACCAAATTATTTAATTTAGATGGTGTCAATTCTTTGAGCATTGAAATATATAGCGAATCATCCGAGCTAGCCGCATTGTAAGCTGGAATCTCGCTTTCTACCGGCTTCAAATTCAGGAAATCCGCGAGTATCAGGTGCAGGCTGTTTTCATTGATAGGCTTGATTAAAAAGTCATCAGCACCAGCCTCAAGTGCCTTGGCCTTGTCTTCCGAAAATGCATTTGCAGTCATCATGACAACTCTCGGCTGCTTGACTGACTGTGCCCGCAGCCATTTAATGGTCGACAATCCATCTCCATCACTCATGCGCCAGTCCATAAAGATAAAATCCGGCACAGTTTCTGCAATGCGCAATTTGGCTTCATTGCCACTGATTGCCTCAACAATATCAGCGCCCAGCGGAGTCAGTAATTGAATCAGTAATCTGCGGGAATTGTCAGTATCATCGACCACGAGAATTTTCTGTCCTGTACCGCGATTCACAAAATCAGACCACGAAAACAGCTTTTCGCGGCTTTCCTTGTTGCCGATTTCCAGATTCAGGGAGAAATAGAATTTAGATCCTGCATTTTCAACGGACTCGACTTTTATCTCGCCCCCCATCGCTTCAATAAACTTCTTGCTGATTGACAGCCCCAGACCGGTTCCGGTATGCCTGGTAGGTGAATCAAGCTGCACAAACGGGCTGAAAATGCGTTTCATGTCATCAGCAGGAATCCCTTGCCCGGTATCAATCACATAAAAACTTAAATTGATTTTATGGTTAGCCTGAGGTTCTGCGTTCACTCTGAGCGTTACTCTGCCTGTGTTCGTAAACTTGATGGCATTGCATACCAGATTTAATAAAACCTGCTTTAACTTGAAAGAGTCAACGATCACGATGGGTGGTAAAGTGCCGATATCTGATATCAGCTGAATATTCTTTTCATCAGACCGGACCCGCACCATTTCCATCGCATCAATGACGATAGACCTGATGTCTGTATGCTCCATTGTTAATGATGTTGCCCCAGCTTCAATTTTAGAAATCTCAAGTACTGAGTTAATTAAATTAAGAAGATGATTCGCGGAACTGTAAATAATATCCAGGTTTGTTTTCTGGTGACTATCAAAGGTCGCATCGCGCATCAGCAGCTGCGAATACCCAATGACTGAATTCAATGGCGTGCGCAGCTCATGGCTCATGTTAGACAGGAAAATACTCTTGGCCTGACTTGCCAGCTCGGCTTGGACTCTTGCTGATTCCAGCTCTGATGTACGCTCTTCTACGAGCGCTTCCAGCTCATAACGGTATTGCGTTAAAGTATTTTCGTATTTGATACGTTCTGTCACATCCATCAGAAAGATAATACAATTTTCAGATGTGTGCATGCCGCCCAGCTCTACGTCTTTTACTGCGCCTGATTTAGTTGCGATTTTATAAATGGCGGTAGGCACAATTGCATTGCCGAAAATCTCGGCCATTTTTTTCGCGTTAATTAAATCCGATTCCAATTTTGAAAGTACCAGACGCCTGTAACCTGCATCCGGATATGCCTTCACAAACCATTTTTCAAAACTAGCCAGGTCATCTTCGTTATATCCGAATGTTTTGTTTGCTGCATCATTCAGGTAGAAAATATTGGTTTCATTGATCAGCGCGATGGGAATTGGAAAATACTCGATGAGTTTTTTCATGCGGTCCGCAGACTGAATCAGCGCATCATTCTTTTTGCGCACATCCCTCACCATATCAAGCAGAGATTCTCTCAGCGATGCCAGTTCGCCTATAAAGGAAGGGGCATTTACCAGATTTTCCTTTGCATGTTCACTTTTCGGGTTTTTGGCATAGTTCTCGAGGCGAAGCAATGGCCTGAGTACTGTCCACTTAAGCGCGATATACAGCCCGATCATTAATGAAAGATCAATGAAAGCGATAGCGGCGAGAATAAACCATCGGGTTTTCTTGATGTCCTGATCAATCCATTTGGATGTGAAATACAGCGTGATGGAGCCTATCTCCTGGAAATGTGATGTAATCACACGTCTTTGTGCGATTAAGACTTTTGAATTAATTGGCCGTGTTAATTTCTGTATCACTCCGGATGCATTTCTAGCCCAAATCAACTCCCCTTGAAGCGTTTTGATGGCAATGCCATGTACATCATTATTATTGAATGTACTGGTGACGATTGCATCGACCTGGGCATAATCAGAATCCCATAATGCCAGGCTCAGGCTGAGTGCTAACCTATCTACCATATCCAAATGTGAAGTAGTCAATGACTCCGTTTGCCGGCTACTGATATGGCGATCGATCAACACTCCCAAACCGGTCAACAGAACCGTCACCAGAACCAGAATAATCGTAATCAGGTAACGAACGATTGAGTTTTGTCTTTTGAGGAGTTTCAAAATGACCCAGCCTTTGCTTTTGCTCTGGCATTTACACGCAAAGCAAAGGGGTTATCTTCTGTAGTTTTCAGGTAGCAGAAATACATAGACATCAATTAAACTTCATTACAAGCATTAAAAATCCATGCATGCGGTAGTGGTAAAATCGATGTAAATCGGATGGCGAAACACGGCAGCAAACTCCCATTTGAGTCTTTATCTGTTTATTAAAATTGACTCTATTCTGAGTATCATTTGAGCATGAATTTATTCTTCCGGCTAGTACTAAACCTGATAATCCATCATATTTATTTCAACAGAAAATCCCCTGCTATCGGCATGGATTAACGCTTACAGCCGTATTGTAGAATACAGCATCAAAAGTGCTTATGCAGAGAATGGGGTATTAAGTTAGTATTGTTTCCTTTTAAAATACAGTCAGGCATTCATGAATGCTGTAATGGCTTGTTTATTTGAGTAATCATTTTTCATGACCGCACAACGTAGATTCTGGACACTGGTAATTTCAGCTGCAGCAATTTTAGCCATCACGATGGGGATACGCCAATCGATGGGCTTATTCTTGTCGCCATTAAACACCTCCACAGGCTTGGGAATTGTGTCAGTGAGTTTTGCCATGGCAGTCGCTCAACTTACATGGGGTCTGTCGCAACCAATATTTGGCATGCTTGCCGACAGAGTCGGATCTTTTAAGGTGATCGTAGTTGGCACTTTGATGCTAGCAGCAGGCTTAACCATTACGCCATTTGTAACTACCGGCTTTGGATTGATATTTGCTGTAGGCATTCTCACTGCAGCAGGTGCCGGCGCAGGCAGCTTTTCTATCCTGATAGGCGCTTCAGCCCAAAGGCTACCTCCGGAGCGCCGATCTACCGCTGCAGGATTTATCAATGCAGGTGGCTCACTGGGGCAATTTATATTTGCCCCCGTCACCCAGGCCTTTATTGGCGCATTTAACTGGGTTGTAGCCATACTGGTATTGGCTGCTGCATCACTGACAACAATTCTGTTCGCCCTGCCATTTCGAGAAAACAGGGAAGCAGTTAAACAGCATAAGCTGTCACAGGCTCATGGCATAACCCTGGGGGAGCAGCTACGTATCGCTTTCAAAGACCGCAGCTATCTTTGTTTGAATGCAGGGTTCTTTACCTGCGGATTCCATATTGCTTTTTTAGTGACCCATCTCCCCGGCGAAGTCAATCTGTGCGGCCTGCCGGCATCTGTAGGGGCAGCATCTCTTGCCATTATCGGCCTTGCCAACGTAGTAGGCAGTATATACGCCGGATGGCTGGGGCAAACCAGGCGCATGAAAATGATCCTGTTCTGGATGTATGGCTCTCGGGCCATTGCAATTGCCATATACCTGATGGCACCTAAAACAGAATTCACCTTTTATGTTTTTGCCGCTATGCTTGGATTCACCTGGCTTGCTACAGTACCACCGACTGCGGGCCTGGTTGGCAAGTTATTCGGCACGCGTTATCTGGGTACGCTGTTTGGTTTTGCCTTACTCAGCCATCAGATTGGCGGTTTTTTCGGTGCATGGTTAGGCGGTATCACCTTTGCGCAGAGCGGCAGCTATGAATGGATGTGGTATGCAGACATTGTGCTTGCCATCGCGGCCGCATTTGTTAACCTGCCCATCCGTGAGACAGATGCAAATCTCCCCATCAAGGCAGCTTAGTGATTACAATAGTCCTGAGCAACTGCAAAGTGCTTCATGATTAACCCGAGCAATGTTCCTTTAAGGATGTGTTACTGATGAAACCAAGCATTAGTGTCATCACAATTGGAGTGAATGACCTCGAGAAGTCTCTAAGCTTCTATCGAGATGGCCTTGGATTTGCCACTGAAGGCATCATCGGTAAAGAATTCGAGTATGGTGCAGTTGTATTCATACAACTGCAACCGGGGTTGCGTTTAGCCCTGTGGCCAAGAAAAAGCATCTCGGATGACTCGGGGCTTCCTTTGGCTGCCCCGAGTGTGACTGAAATGACACTGGGCCATAACGTGTCTTCCAGGACTGAGGTCGATCAGGTGATGATGCAGGCTGAATCCGCAGGCGCCACCATCACCAAGCCGGCACATCACACATTCTGGGGAGGATATTCCGGTTATTTCCAGGATCCGGATGGACACCTTTGGGAAGTCGTTTGGAATCCAGAGTGGGTAAAGTAAATTACAGTGGCCTGCGTTACTGGGCTGCCCATGATGCTAAGAAGGTATGCTAAATGGTGAAAAAGCTGCACTCAGGGACGCTGCAACATCCGTTCCTCGAACTTCTCGGACGACAGCGGCATGGAAAACAAATACCCTTGTCCATAGTCGCAGCCGATTTTCTTTAGAAGATCGCGCTGCTGCTCTGTTTCCACGCCTTCAGCAATGACCTTGACGCCCAACTTATGCGCCATAACCACGATTGCTTCGCATAACGCGAATTCAGCAGCATCCGGCGCCAGATTACTGATAAACGAACGGTCAATCTTGAGGTAATCAATGTCAAACCTGATCAGGTAAGCCAGTGATGAATAGCCAGTGCCAAAATCATCAATCGAAACCTGCATGCCGGCGTCATGAAATGCACGCAGCTTTTTGTTAATTTTTGCATCGTTATTAATCAGCAGCCGCTCGGTGATTTCCACCACGATAGAATGCCCCGGCAATTCCATTTCCTTGAGTATTTCAATCCAATGGTCATAACTACGGTCATCCCTCATGAATTGCACAGGCGACTTATTGACGCTGATCTGAAAGTCTAGCCCGTGTAAGGATGTCAAGCGCTTTACCTGCGTGACCGCCTGCATGAATACCCAGTCACCGATTTCACGAATCATACCGTTATCCTCAGCAATCGGCACAAATTCGAACGGATCAATGTAGCCATGTTCCGGGTGATTCCAGCGCAACAATGCTTCAGCCTTAAGAATATTGCCGTTTGCCAGTTCAACGATGGGCTGATAATTCACACTGAACTGGCCTGTACCCAGGGCATTACGAAGATCGCTGCTTAACTGCATGCGCCGCTCTGCTGCTGCCTGCATGGCATTTATAAAGAAGCGGAAACAGCCCCGCCCATCGTTTTTGGCTGCGTACATGGTCTGATCTGCCTGCTTGATCAGGTCAGTCACGTTTAATGCATCATCCGGATAGATTGCGATGCCGATGCTCGCAGAAATATAGACTTCACGGTCATTTAAAATAAAGGGGTGTGTCAGTTGATCAATAATATCCTGCGCAATACGCCCGATGCCGGAGATGCTGCGCAATTCAGACAAAATAACCGTAAACTCATCGCCGCCAAGTCGTGCAACAGTATCGTAATCACGTACACAAAGCTTGATGCGTGTCGCCGCTTCAACCAATAACTCATCACCGACTTTATGGCCAAGCGTGTCATTTACTTCTTTGAAGCGGTCAAGGTCAATGAATAGCAGTGCGATATGGCAGGAATCGCGCTGGGCTTTTTTAATCTCCTGTTCCAGCCGGTCATGAAACAGACGGCGATTCGGCAGATGGGTTAACTGGTCATAATTGGCGTAATTCTGAATCTCTGACTCTGCTTGCTTGCGTTTTGTGATGTCATGGCCAACGCCCAGGACGCCAACCAGTTCACCCAGATGATCATACATCGGGGTTTTGGTCGTTTCCAACGTTTCCTGATGGCTGTCGCTTGCGAACGTCACCACTTCCTCATTGGCATTAAGGCTTCCCTTGCTCGCAGCTGCAATATCATTTTTACGAAAAAAATCGGCCAGTTCTTTATCAAAAAAGTCATAATCGGTCATACCGATAATTTCATGCTCTCTTTTGCCGACAAAACTTTCAAAGCGGGCATTGCAGCCGAGATATACCCCGTTAACGTCTTTTAACCATACCAGGTCAGGAATGGTATTCAAGATGGTTTTAAGTTTTGTTTCAGCATCTTTTAATGCATCTTTTGCCCTTGTGCGCGATTCGACAAAAATCGCCAGCGCAATACCGACAAAAGTAAGCGCAAGCATATAGAACCAGAAATTCTGCAAGCCGGTAGCTGCAATATCATTGGCAAACAGGCCTTTGCCGTGTGATGCGCCGAGCAATGCCTGAATAGCGGTGATGCAGATGACAAGCGAAGCACCGTGCTGCCCGCGGCGTACAGCACCCCATACCACAAGCGGAAACATCCAGTATCCGTATGCCATCTGGCCTGAATTTGGCGCCCAATCAAGAAATGCAACCTGGCCGGCAAACAAAGTAAGAAAGAATAGCGCAAAGGTTTCAATCAAACCCTTGCCGGAAAACCAGCGATGAGGAAAACTGCGCCAGATTAAAAACAGCGGGGTCCCCAGAAGAATCCCCAGCATGTCAGCTTGCCACCAATGAAGTACATTGCCTGCAATGGTCTGCCAGGTAAGGTAATCTGCCATTAGCAGCGTAAATGGCCCTACCAGGGCGCTGATGACAGGGCTAAAAACGGCGACTAAGGCCAGATAAACAAAATCGCGAGGTTGTTTAAGCTGAAGCTTGTCGCCCAGGAATTTATGAAACAGCCGGAGCGCCAGTAGTGTTTCCAGTGTATTGCCTGTTGCCAACAAAAAAGAAACAACAGGCGGGTCATTCACCATCAGGCCGGCAGCGACGGCCCCTAAAAAAACCGCAGGCCAGAATTTCCAGCCCGCGACCAACAGGGCTGCCAGGGCAAAGCCTCCAGGTATCCAGAAAACGGTCACATTGCCATTTGCTGTAGATACAGTAAGAACCAGCTTGGCAAGTAATGCATAACATAATGTCAGGGCAGCCATCCGGAACAAATCATTACGAGAATATGAGGTAACCTTCATGCTGTTGGATTAAGCCTTAATGTTTCTTAAACAAATCATAGCATTAATAAAGCACTTCACTTAAACCTGGCTTCTCCCTAACCACCACAGCCATACAAAACCAATCAAGCCAGACAGCAGCGATGCGGCCAGCACCCCAGTTTTCGCCATCAGTAAATACTCGGGCTGATTAGCGAATCCTAATTCAGCAATGAAAATCGACATGGTAAACCCAATGCCGCCTAACACTGACACAGCGGCTATCTGGCTGAATCGCGTTCCAGTTGGCAGCTGCCCCAGGCCCAGGCGCAACGCCAGCCAACAGGCGCCAGTAATGCCTATGAATTTGCCGAACAATAATCCGGACATAACGCCAAGCATGACCGGATGCACAAAAGTCTCACCTGGTGCATTAAGCTGCAGCGGAATACCTGCATTGAACAGTGCAAATATCGGAATCACTATAAATGCTACCGGCAAATGCCAGATATTTTCCAGACGCTGCAGCGGCGTTTGCACACCGCGCACATCTTCTTCCAGCTGCTCTACAATCGAGTGAAGTTTTTCATTTGTCATCAGTGAATCATCCTGATGGCGGCTATTCATAAACAACCCAACCTGGGTCTTGATGCGCGCTATAAATAAACCTGGGTCATATTTGGATCTGGCCGGCACCGTAAACGCGCCCAACACCCCGGCAAGCGTGGCATGTACGCCGGATTGCAGCAACGCGTACCATAATAAAACCGCCACTAGAAAGTATGGCATGACTTTTCTGATACCAGCGAAATTGAGTGTTAAAAGCAAGGCAACCAACACGGCAGAAGCCGCCAGCCAGTGAATGGCTAAATCCTGAGTATAGAATAACGCAATCACGAGAACTGCACCCAGGTCATCGGCGATTGCAAGCGCAACAAGAAATGTGATCAAGGCTTTAGGCACCCTGCCCGCCAGCAACACCAGCGCGCCCACTGCAAATGCAATATCTGTGGCCATGGGTACGCCCCAGCCGCGGGCAGCATCGCCATAAGGGTTAAATGCCAGGTAAATCAGTGCGGGCAGCACCATACCGCCAATAGCCGCTATGATAGGCAATGCGGCCTGCCGCATGTCCGACAGCTCGCCAACCATGATCTCGCGCTTAAGCTCCAAACCCACGACAAAGAAAAACAGCGCCATCAGGCCATCATTCACCCAATGATGAAGGCTCATGTTAATAGCCCAGTTACCTATGCTGATATTCACGGGCATGTGAATAAAATGCAGGTATGTCTCAGCTAAAACGCTATTGGCCAGAAACAGCGCAATGATTGCACTGCTCATTAACAATAGCCCGCTTGTGGTCTGGCGATGGATGAACTCTTCAAATGGCGTTAAAACGCGTTTAAAAGTACGTTCCCACGGCGCATATATAATACCGTCTGCATTATCTGGGGGTAACTGCTGTTGTGACATATGGATTCCGGCTAATTAAATAATGTACTCAGAAGTTTGGAGATGACTGAACCTCAAGCCTAATTGTAAACCGAGATGATTGATTTGGAAGCACGAATCAATAGTACCTACGCTCCAAAAAAGCGGGATGTTACAATAAGCCTCATCAGCAGTACTGTCAGCAAACGCACGCCCATGAATATGATGAATACCAACCCTGAAGATGAAGTGATGTGCCAGTGCAGCGGCACCAGAAAAGGCAATATTCGAACCCTGTTCGAACAAGGGATGGATATTGACGCTATTTCGAGATGGACTGGCGCACTATCGGGCTGCGGCGGCTGCGAATGGGATATTGCAGAATTTCTGCAAGAACTAAGCCTTAAAGCATCTGGAGAACAGCAGGCAAAGTAGCTTTTATAATTCGCCTGGTTTTAAAAGAGCATTACCACTTCTGGGTATCTTTAATATCGATGACTTTATCTGCCCTGGACTTCTCCCTGCTAGTGGCAGCAGGTTCGGTAAGGTGTTTTGAAAAACTCGTCATATCGGAAAACCTTGCGCAGTTAATGCCTTTCTCCCTCAGGTTCGTAACAATCTTATCAAATCCGGGATCATTGCTGAGTATCGAGAATTGCTCATCAGGATGCTGGATTGCCAACTCACCCAGCTGAAAAGCAATATTGAAATCAATCGTATTACGCCGTCCATTATCAAACTGTATGTATTCGGCATCTGTTCCCAGAGGCTGCAAGGCACATGCCAAAGCAAGCGGAATCACGTTATGATGTGCCCCCAGGTAAATCTTGATGATCAGCTTTTGTGAGCTTTTGCTGATGAGGATGGAGTTCCCCACATGCGTATTGTCATAATCAATAAAAACATAATGCGTTTGCATGATGTAGCTCCTGAAAATGCCATATAGCTATTATATACATTCAGCCATATACAAAGTCTATATATTGTTATCGAACCTGCCACATTAATTTTAGTACGTCGCACTGCATTTAAAGTAACGGGAGCGATGTGAGAATCACCTTCAATGACATCACACTTAAACACAATAACATGTTTAGACTTCGAGCTATCATGAATCAAACATGAATGATTGTAGACAATTGTGGCTGCCATGCTTGGCAAGCAGATCAATATAAATATAAATCACATTAAAATAACAATTTAATTTATTGATTAATAATAATTAATATTAAAAAAATTCACAAAACAAGCTGATTGAAATTGAGATTTACACATTAAAAGAACCTTGAATAACTGACGCAGGCAACGGCTATTGCAAATGAATTTCTGCAGAATATTTAGTCAGTCTCATATACCATAATTGTCATTTATAGTTTAAAGTCTGGCTGGGCAGATTGAATGTTTTATATGCAATCTAATGACTAATTCTTACCTGATATTTATATGATTAAAAACGGCCAAAGCATACTTGTTTTAACCTCCAGCAGCACCGGAAATAATGTTTTCATGACCCCCGCAATAAAGTTGCTTAGAAAAACACTGCCTGACAGTATCATTGAAGTCGTTGCATTATCTGAACTAAGCGCAGAAGTTTTCAACGCCAACCCTTACATCAACCGGCTGCATGTGATTAAAAATGCAGCCGGTTTTGATAAGCTGGCAGTGAATTTTGATCACGTCATACCCCTGCACCCGAATACAATCAAAAAATACAGATCTGTAAAAACAAAAACACACGCTTTGCCAGGCATCACTAACAACCATCACCATGCGGATCAGTTGCTGGATCATGTTGCAAAGCTCCTGGATACAAAAATTGATCGTACTGACAGGCAATATTCTCTCGGTAGTCCATCCAGGAATTTCATTCTCGAAAAATCGTTTTATGAAAAAAGGCCAATCATCAATATTCATCTGGGAAGTGCCAGGGCCAATCTTCATGGATGGAAATTTTGGTACAGCAAACGGGCTGAAGAAGAAAAAGTCTGGAATACCGAAAACTATATTACCCTGGGGCAGAAGCTGCTTGAGCATTATCCAAACTTGACAATCACTCTTACCGGCAGCCAAAGCGAATCATTTCTGGCTGAACGATTCGTTAAAAAAATACCTGGTGCCATCAACCTTACAGGAAAAACAACCGTACAGGATTTGCTTCAGCATATTGGCAACTGTGATTTATTCATATCGCATGATTGCGGGGTATTGCATATTGCCTCTGCAACCAGTACGCCGATTATCGCGCTATTTGGCCCGACCAGTTCGGTCAGAACGGGCCCCTACCCTGACCGGCCCGGCAACATTGTAATCAAAAAAGAAAAAATGTCTGATATTAAAGTCAGTGATGTAATTGAGTCAGTAAATCATCTCTTATCCGAGCCCCACAGGCATGCATGACTGTGGTATGTATGCAGGATCGATCCCGATCGTGTAGCACCGTATAGACTACAGGCTCGCGCGAACCCGCATCAAAAAAAGTCAAAAGGCCTGCGCGTAAGCACAAGCCTTTGATTTGTTTGGTAGGAGATGCGAGGCTTGAACTCGCGACAAACGGATTAAGAGTTTAATTAACTAATTGATTTTTAATATAGTTTACTCGCCTTCACTTGCTGACCATTGTCAGACTTGTCACGTTCATATACATCCCAATGGCAGGAATAGGTCCACTGCTATAGGTCGTCAGTTTAAGTTAATCGGCAACTAAGCCGGACAAAGCGGACGTACAGTTTAGGTTTGTTTGATTTCAACTATCGACCATAGCAGACACTGACATTACAAAAACTACTTAGTGTTTTTATTGGGTTGCGTCCGTAGTTACTATTAATTATTATACGGACAGAGCTATACCTAACTTCAAGATTTAATAAGAAAAATAACATGTCAAAATCAACTTCCACAATATTATTATACGGACGCGTGCGTCCGCTTAATAACTGTTAGAAAGTACTAGCAAAATGCACAGGCCTTTTGGAATTAAAGCCACAGCAATTTATGCTGCATCATATGGTTTAATATGTCTTTCTGTTGGGCCGCTATTATTATGGGTAGCAGGCCTATACCCTGACCAACCAAAATCTTTTTTTATTGTTAAAGGCATTGAATCGATAATTTATGGTTGCTTCTTGCTCATTGCTTTTTATGGTGTTTGGTCATTGAAGCCTTGGGGACGGTTGATGATGATTTGGTTCTCGGTATTTTCCATAGCTTTAGCCCTTATTTCTTTGGCACTGGATTGGTCTGAACTACAAATAAATCCACTTTTCATTTTATTTTTCTTATCCAACATTGGGTTATCTTTGATTATCACCTCTTATCTAGGCAAGGCTCATGTTAAAGAGTTGTTTATTACATAATGAAGTTTGGCTTTCTAACCCATCATTCAAGCGGACTGGCTAAAGCCAGCCCCTTAATTCAAACGTTAGGGTTCATGTGAGCGAAGCATTAGTACCTTTTTTAGTTTTTATGCCAATCATACTTGCTGTTTTTGCCAGCATTGTTTTCGGCCGAGTAGTTTCGCGTCGTACACTTTTCTTTGTAGCATCCATTTTTACCATGCTTGGGCTTCAAGGTATTATTGCTCCATCAGTTATTTTTACTTTCATGTCCACAAACCTTTCTCAAGCCACTACCCAGCAAGGTTTCAGTCATAGCCTCTGGGTTTCAGCTTTGTTACAAACTTTTGTGGGTTTACCTTTTTTGTGGTGGTTAGCTAATGGTTTACGGAACCCTAACCAATCATTCAAGCGGGACGCCTAACGGCGCCCCTTAATTCAAACGTTAGAGGGCAAGACAGTGCATCAAGCCTCGTGGCTAAGGTCGATCCAGCAAACCTACCGCCGGCTTATTCGCGCGCGTAGTTTGCCGTTCGCCTCAATTACTCCTTCACAATTGCCACAAGCTGCGGGCGTATACCTCATCACTGCGATAGTGGGTGGAAAGGAAGAGCCTTACTACGTTGGGCGCACCAAAAATCTACGTCGTCGCCTATATAACAATCACCTCATGGGGCCTCTTGCTAACGCTCGGCTCAAGCGTTATCTCATTTCCTCTGGTGAATGTAAGGATTTGGAACGAGCAAAAGCATTTATCCGCGCCCACTGCCACGCTCGTTGGATTGAAGAGCCAGACATCCGCACGAGAGGGGCAATCGAAGGCTACGTTACTGGAGTCCTATTTCCAAAGTACGGCATCTACGAAGAGCACTGAGTAAAACAGCCCTCTACGTCAATATCCAACATAAACAATGGAGTGAGCAAGTATGGTAAATTCTCAACCTAACTCATCATTCAAGCTGGACTGCTTCGCAGCCCCTTATTTCAAACGTTAGAGAACAAAAAATAATGACAAGAGCCGACGCTTCAATTTTAGCTTTCAAAATTTTGAGTATTACAGCATTTCTTTATGGGCTATCTTTTTTACCACATTTTATAAAAGCCATATTTTCAGCATCAGGTGGCTATTCTAACTTTCTTGTTTTTGCAAATGTTTTAAGTTTTATCGTTCCCATACTTTTTGGTTTTGCTTTATGGTTTTTTGCATCTAAATTAACACAACG